>UEXV01000091.1_pt1 | contig 66750 bp, 50 predicted proteins | sample 4301181 | NCBI WGS metagenome assembly UEXV01 (sample SAMEA4773175, study PRJEB27434) | metagenome | biome: 2259; feature: agricultural soil; material: soil | place: USA | collected 2014-09 | depth 0.25 m | reverse complement strand
ATCGGCACTTTCCTCCTTGCCGCCGGAATGTAAACCATGTGCCCGGTTTATTCTGTAAACGATGTTACCGGTTTGTACCGTAAGAGCTGGCACCCCTCCAGGATGCGATTCACTAATAATACTGGTACCGGTGGTCTTCGCTGCGCTTCGACCACCGGCTACTTTCCAGCAACCCTTCGGGTTGATTTCTCCCGCGTTTCGAATCCAACAACATTGCTACTCAACCCGAACTGGGAGAGCCGGTGCCCCTCAGTCCTCAGCAAACTTAATCAACGCCTAACCGAATATCCCAATAACCTATTCCCATTCGCCGTGAACAGTGTGCCGGCGGCTTCGTCGGTGATGAAGCGTTCGTCCAAATCGCCCAACCTCACTTCGCGCTCTACCATTCCGTTTTGGATATTGATGCCCGCGAGGCCGTGCCCACCGACCGTCTTCAAATCAGTATAAAAGTACATCCAGTTTCCGCGCAGCGTGGCCAGACGATCCTGATGCCAGAGGAAACTCGCGAGACGATCTAGCTGGCGCGCCGGGTCGAGCCGATCAAGCAGGCGATCTTCGACATCCTTTGGGCGGCGCTCACTCAAGCGATCGCGAATGACGCCGCGAACATCGGGAATGTTGGGAAGATTGCCGGTGGGATTCGTTGTCGGCAGGCGAATCCTCGCCGCCACCCCGAAAGTTTTGAAACGGTTCTGCGCGTACGAACGGGCCGAATTGGCTATCAGCTTTGTGGCCAGCGTCTGCAGATTGGAAAATGAAGATCGCGTGGCCAAGCCCGACCAGCTAAAAGAAGTAACTATGCGCGCGATTTGGATTCCGCGAAACGCGGTCGAAGCGACGCCACCGAATCGGAAATAAAGCGAAGCCGCCCGCGCCGCGATGGCGCCGATCGTGCGTAACAGGCCACGACCCGGCGGTGGATATTTTCCACGCCAGACGGTTTGTCCCGCCGAATCAAAAGCCGCGATTTCATTTCGCCCGCCGATGACGACCTCGCTGCGCTCGTTCAAAACGGCGAACGCCGGCTTCTCGATTCCATGCGAGATGCGCCTCAGTCGTTGTCCACTGCTCGTGTCGATCGTGATCAATTCGTTGTTGTCGGCCAGGGCAATGACCGAGGACTCCGGCAAAACAATATTTGTGATTCCTTTGTCCGCTCCTTTGTAGCGCCAGAGGACTTTGCCGGTCCGCGCGTCGATCGCCGAAACACCGTAAGGCCCGCGTTCTACGACCTCGCCATCTTTGAGTCGAGTGAATTGACCGCCGGTGCGCGCATAAAGCACGCGACCTGCAAGTATCAGCTCGGGCGTCACGCCGAGGTCTTTCGCTTCCCATTCGACTTTGCCGGACAGGCGCGAGATGGCGCGCACGTGACCGCGGCCCGAAGTGTAAATAAATCCTTCGTCCACGACCGGCGAGCTTTCCGTTAGAGCCAAACCTTCTTCGTTAATGCGGAATTTCTCGCGCGTCTTTTCCTTTCCGGTGCGCGCGTCGAACGAAGTCACGCCTTCATAAAAAAGATAGAGCCGGCCGTCGAGCAAAAGCGGCGGCTGATAATTATCGAGACTATATTCGACGTCGCCTTTTTCTTCCCAACGCGTCGGCATCATTTCAATCTCACTGCCGAGTTCGTGCTTCCAAAGCTCGTCGCCCGAAGCGAGATTGAGTACGTGCACGACGGGTTTGCGCTTGAAGCTTTCGCGCACCTCGCCCTTCGCGTCTTTTGCCAGCACCACCGCGAGCAAGTTCGCATCCGTATCGACGGCCATGTGCATGACCGCGCCGCGCAGTTTCTCGCTCTGCCAAATCCGGTCGCCGCTGAGCGCGTCGACGGCTTCAATGCGCGTGCGCAATCCTTTTTCAAAGCTGAGCAGCAGCAGGTCCGTGTTGGGAATCGGCGCCACATCATTTTCATCAAGCGAAGATTCCTTGCGCCGCCAGAGAATGTCACCGGTCATGCCATCGACTGCATAAATCGATTTTTTAGTGCCCACCACGATGGCGCCGACATCAGTCGCCTGATAAAAGCGCACCGTGTCGTCGAGCTTGGCCGACCAGGTTTGAGCGTGAGCAGTGAAGGGAACGAGCGTTGTGAAAATGAACAGGGAAGCGATGAAGACTGTTCTGTGCATCGCCTTCATTGTAGCGCGAATTGTTTATGTGGACATGCGGCGGCAGCGGGAGAGTAACGAACACAGGCGTGATTCGATCCGCGTTTCTGACTAGCCAATGTTCGCGATCCTTCACCAAAGCAACTTGATAGCGCCAACGATCGCCAGGAAACACATAACCCAGAGCACAACCTGACCGGAAGCTCCTTTGAACTCAAACCCAGGGACTTTGAACTCAATCGGCCCCGCTGTGAACCGTAAAAGGATCACCACGCACATAGCCATCAACGCGGCCATCGGAACGCATAACAGAGCCGCAAAGTGCTGATGAGTTAATTCGACCAACCAACTGTTTGGCCGCAATGAGTGGTACGCGAGAAAAGCACCGGCGAATATGCCCCAGGCGCTCGTCCCGATAAGCACCACCCAGCCAAAAACTTTTCTAAAAGTTTTTCTCTTGGGCTGTTTCCTGCGCTTCCATGTGGGATCACAAAGTTAATCTCGGGGCCATAATACTCCAAACGTGGAAGTATGAATCACTGTAAGTAAAGGCTAGCCGCGAAGCGAAAGCCCAAGCGGGGGAACGTGAAATCGGGACTCGCAATGTTTCGCCCATGGCGGGGCTCGGGCGAATAGATCGCTGCTAACCCACAGCTTACGCCGTGGGCCTACAGTTCTTTTGCCTCCGCGGCTTTCAACTCAAAGCTTGTCGGGGAAGGGCACAGCTCTAATCAACTTCCTTTGCTTTACGTCGATCTCGTAATGAACACCGTAGTGCGGCTGAGACCAGCGATCGAATACCAAATTTTTATTATTCACCCAGGCCAAATCTGAAAATGGGCGCCACTCCATTGGCAGGCCCTTAATTTCAAATATCTTTGCACTGGTTTTGTCGAGGACCATGAGGCGCGTGTCAGAGACCGTAAACGCGGCGTATTTCCGGTTCCGGCTGGTAATGAGATTTTCTTTTTTCACGCCCGCGTCGAGCGAGGTTTCGACCATCGAGAATTCAGGGATGTCCACTGCGGCGGTTTTGCCCATTCCAATGTGACGGTGCGCGCGGGACGATTGGGCCGAGGCAGAATTGTAGAACCCGAGCAAAACTATTAGCCCTGCAACAAGATTCATTCTTCGATAAACTTTAATTGACATATTCCGAGGCCTAACCTGTTGTTTTAGTCTCGCTTAGCATTGCCCTGGTTTGGGCATCGTGACCTTTATTTCCGGAGGGCAACATTGTGATGTCCCTACGCCGATTGGAAGAAATCGTAACGATACGGTTGCTCCCGGAGACGCTCCGGTAATCGTGAATTGAAGCGTGGTTATTCCGTTAGGCGCCAGCCCGACTGTGAACATCTGCTGCGAGAGAGTCACGCCTGTTGGAAGTGTTGGGACAACCTGTATTTGCGGTATGATCACCCCGATTTCATTTTTAAGTTGAACTGAATAGGAATAACTAACTGCCGGTTGCCCACATGCAATTGTTTCCTTTATTCGTTTTAAGCAAAGACACTCGCCCTTGATGACGTCCACTTTCCAATTATCAATTAAGCTTTGCGACCAATTATTCCCACTGCTGGTCCCCGTTACGTATCCAAATTGAATTGGCGATCCCGTGCAGGAAAAGTTCGGACGAATGCCGGAATCACCACCGTTCTTTACTTCCGTAAAATCCTCCGCGGTTAGCACGCGAGGAGGGAAAATCTTCCAAGTGGGAGCGTTTGCAGCCGAATTCGCTGGCGTATCCGCTGGGCCGCTTCGAAAATACTTACCGTTTTGAAATAGCAGCAAACCATACGTCATACTTTTTGAGGGCGGACTTAGGTCATACGAGTACCGCACTCCGGCTATCGCGCCTTGAGTAGAGGGGTCATAAAAAGAAGCAGTAGGCGTATAGAGGTGCGCAATCCATATTGACCATGGCTGCGGCGGCGGCGGGGGTGGGTCTCCTGGCTGCGGGTAAGGATAATATGTACACGTCTGACGTGATGCAGATGGATTGCCTGTGGAGACATGACCGCATTGGCAGGGAGGGTTCGGGGCCGGGTGACCGCATTGAGTAAGCGGAGAAGGAGAACTCCAGGTAGGTAATATCAAAAGAGACCAATCGCTGTTATTGAATTGGGTATCAAAAAGTTGCGCATGGACCGATGGCGACAGGGAGATCATCAAAAACAGAAGCAGAAAACCTGATATGCGAGACTGGATCGAAAGCGAGAGAATGTTTTTCATAGGAGCCTCTCTTTTCAACGAGCGAGTAAGGTAAAGCGAGGCCGTGATTCTAACTCTAAAGCGACGAATTGCGAACCCTGTCCGTCGGCGTCAAACGTCAGAGTTTACCGGGCGCGGCAATTACCGTTCGCCACCCGAACAATTGAGAAAGGGGGCTATCCGTTCTCGTTGAGAACGAATCAACGCGGCCAGCATGAAGATGACAAAACCACAAAGTAATTCGTACTGATGGGATGGTCGCCAGGGCCAACACAACTGCTGGCCATAACAGTCATGACCCGGAGGACTATGCGCTTCATAATCGTTTAGACAATCGGGAATTTGACAAGGTCCCCGACCAGCCAGGGTTCAGTATTCGACTTCGCCTTCGAGGAAAAACCACAAGCGCCCTCCAGCTCGACGCGATCGCCGGCGAGACGGCAGACGATTTCACCACCGCGCCGCGAAGCCTGATAGGCGCGAAACTCAGTCTTGCCCAATTGCTCGGCCCAGTATGGTGTCAGCATGCAGTGCGCCGCGCCGGTCACCGGATCCTCACGGATGCCCTTCGCCGGAGCAAAGTATCGGCTCACGAAATCAAAACCTTCATCGCCCGGCGCAGTCACAATTACACCGGGACGATCAATCTTGCTAATAAGCGTCATATTCGGCGTCAGAGCGCGAACTGCACCGGCGCTCTCCAGGCGAGCCATATAGTTGAAGACGTTGGCGAACACTTCGTGGGGAACGACGCCCAGCGCGGCGGCCAGACCGGGTGGCGGCGTGACGCCGCAGACGGCCGGGCCGGAAAGTCCAATACATAGGTCGCACCCGCATTCAGGGGTTCCCCACGCTGCCAGGCGCAACTCAAGGACCTTCAATTCCGGAATGAGGAACTGACTAAGAATCTCAAAGTCTGGTGGAGACTTGAAATTCCACAGACCTTGCCGGTACCCGATGAGCATCGTTGACACGCCCCCGAGACGGGCGGGGCGCCCGCGCTCCCAGTATTTGACCTCACATCATTCTGCGAGGTTTTGGGCCAAGCCGATCTCCACCTCATCCCTGGCGAATCGAATACAGCCGGTGCTCCGTTCGGATCAGCAAACGTTCGCCTACCAGCGCCGGTGAGGCCAACGTGAAATCATCAAGCGTATTCACGTGCAGTAACTTGAATTCCTCGCCGGCCGCGATCACGAACGTTTGGCCCTCTTCGCTCAAGCAGAAGAGCTTGCCGTTATAGGCCCACGGCGAAGTCGTGAAAGCGGTAGCCGCCGGATCGATGCGCGTCTTGTAACTCTGCTTACCAGTCTTGGCATCAAAGCGAGTCAGGATGCCCTTCTCGTTGAGCACGTAGATGCCGCTTTCGTAGGCGACGGATGACGGCAGATAGGTCCCCGCGCGCGCCTGCGACCAAACGACATACTCGTTTGAGGTCTGGTCCTTTCCCAAAGATATGTTGCCCGCAGCGCCCGGACGGATCGCGACCAGCAACGCGCCTTGCCCACCGTTTATGTAAAGCAATCCTTCATAAGCAAATGGCGTTGGCACCGGCGCTCCCGACATTCCAGACATGCGCCACAATTCTTTCCCCGCCAGGTCGTAACTAATTACTTCTCCTGGCCCCACGGCCACAATCTCAGTGCGCAGCGCATGCTTCCAAACAAATGGCGTAACCCAGGCTGATCGCCGTCCCTGGGGACCCATTTGCCGATTCGTGCGCCAGACCTGCTTACCGCTCTTCTTGTCGAAGGCCGCGATGAACCCCTGCTTCTCGTTATCGTTTACGATCACCAAAAGGTTATCAGCCAGCGCCGGTGAACTTCCGGTTCCAAAATCAAGATAGATCGGATTCGCTTCGAGCGGCGTGGTCCATGCTTGTTTCCCTTTGAGGTCAAAGGCCCACAAACCCAGATTCGCCACGTACACGTAAATGAACTTACCGTCGGTCACCGGACTCTCTGAGACGAAACTGTTCTTGCGGTGACGCCCGCCCGGTGGATGCCCCTTGAAAAACTCCGTCTGCCACTCAACTTTGCCGCTTTTCAAATTCAGGCAATAGAGAAAGTAATGGAGCATCACTTCTTTGGGCAGTTCGATGTCACGCTCTGTCACCTTCTCGATGACTTCCTTCATCGGGAGCCCCTGTTTTTGCAGTTCCGCGACGTACTCGTTGCTGTAATCGGTGCCAATCTGTGGCGGCTTCGACTTGCCTTCAGTCGTCACGGTAGTGAGGTAAACCTTTCCACCGGTCACAATCGGCGAAGACCACCCGCGCCCGGGAATCTCCTGCGACCACTCGACATTCTCAGTCTTGGACCAACGTTCGGCGAGACGCGCATGCGCGCCTACCGGATTCGCGTCCGGTCCGCGAAATTGTGGCCAGGTCTTCTCCTGGCCCAGCGCCGTGGACGACACCAGGAAAAGCGCACAAACCAAAATGGCGTTGCGCGAGAGAAAGTAAAGGTTGGTAACTCTACGGATGCTTCTTGGTTCAGAAAAGTTTTTCATCATTATTTTTTCGTAGTTTAGAGTTTATCACCGGCACCGACCAAAGGCGGGAGGACAGCATAGGAACCAACCAGATCTTTAAAGGCCGGCAGCGATTTTTCGTATTCACCATTGTCTCGCGAAGACAAAACCAGAATCACCACGACTTTGGTCTCGTCAATAAATGCAACGGATTCATAGTTCTTGTTGGCGCCATCGTAAAACGCTTTTACAATCGCCGTCTTCTTATCGCGCGTTGTCAGTGCCGGTGAATCTGAAACCTTTGAGTCCTTGCTCAGCTTCAAAAACTCAGCCACGTCGTTAGCGATGACGCGTTCAGCCGTATTCTGGATTTCATTTTTGTAGATGACGCGGGCATACATCACCGACACCGCATTTTTCCACGACGACCCTTGCGCATAGAGAACCGCTTGCAAATCCCGGGGCTTGGCCGTTTCGACATCCAGGATCCAGCCCGCCGGTTCCTTCAAAACGAAACTGAAATTCCGGCCAAGCAGAATCGTTCCGTCAGTGCGTTCCCGGTTCTGACAAAAGACCGGCACTGACAAACTGAGAAGGATCAGACCCGATATGGTTGCCCTGAGAACGTGCATCACTATTTTTTCATTATAGCCGAGGCCGCGCGACTAACAGCGAGGCGCGCGGATAATCTATAAAACCGGATGAGCGAACACATTTCCGGTTTGGGCCGCTCTGATACGGCAACCAAAACGTCGAAGTTAACGATTCGCGCCAACGCCAAAGAATTGTTTACGAAGGATTGGGACGGAAGGTTTTTTTATTCCGCGATCCGTGCTTGAACGAGCCCGGTTCCTGATCCAATTCGACCCGATCACGTCCTGAGTTGACGGGCCGCGCGAGCCCTCTTTCCTTTACGCTGCCCTGACTTATCCGCTCTCGCCTGCGCGCTTGATTTCAGATCGGTATGACAGCCGAACCCTAAACCTGACGCCACCGTCCGCCGTCGTTTCCTTGGGTGCCTGGTCAAGCGCCTGCAAAGACCGCAAGTTCCTACCGAAATTCATTCTGAACTCGCCAAGCGATAGCGAGGGCGCCTTCTGAGTGACTTCCTTCGCGACGACCAACTCAACTGCCACATCACTTCCATCGAAGTCCACCACGCTTAAGAAGACCTCAGATGGCTTTTCGGGCGACTGGTTTGCGAGTCCCTTGACGTGTACGCTAAGGCGGCGTCTGAGCTTGTCATAGATCAGCTTCGCGCCCTGAACCTCGACTCCGCCGTGAGCTGGGCGGCCGTCAATGCGGCCCGCCAAGACCATGAGTAGCGAATCTCGCGGATCTGAATATCGCGGACTCTTAACCTCAAGGGTTAGAGCGATTTGATTGAGAAGTTCGGCGGCATCAACCTCGGTTGGCTTCGCGGGATCGGGCCAAAGCGAGGAGCCAGGATATATGGTGACAATTTCAGAAAAGACGTTCTCGCGCTTCATGCGCAGAACTTCCAGTCTTTCGTCACGGAGCTGGAGCAGATTCTTGCCGCTTCCTTCCAATCGCTTTCCAAGATCAGTGGTTCGCTCTTCCAGTCGGCGCTTGTAGCCGTCGAGTGCTGGGTCATCGATCGACACAAACATTCCAATCTCTACCTGGATTTGACTGAGATCTACACGCTCAAGTGAGCGCCGAACTTCAAGAAGAAGGGTATTTGTTCGGGCGACCTCAGTGAGAGTCCGTTGCTCTGACTTCGCGGCATCTCCTTTCGCCTTCAGTATTTCGACGCTGTGCACAACCATTGACAAGATGGCCGATACGGCCGCCCCGCACACCGCGATCTTTCCCCAGCGAGTTATTCGTCCAGCGCCGTCCTTAAAGTCATGCACGATGCCAAAAACACTAAATATGGCGGCTGAACAAATTCCAACTGCCTTGATGAACGCGAGGGCAAGGTCGAGTTTTTCCATGTGATCCGAGCGACTAAGGTCTGAGTTGATTGCGGCGGCGCGAATTCAAAACCTTGCTCCGCCGGATGAGTGTCCGCGGTACGCTGCGGGGCGCTACTCGTAGCTCAGCGCATCCACCGCGTCCTGACGCGCGGCGCGGAGAGCGGGATAGAGCGCGCCGATCGATCCGCCGATCAGTCCCACGACCAGCGAAATTACGATCCACTTTGGCTCGACGTCGACGGTCAAAGTTGTCGCGCGCATCACGAAGAATCTTGCCAGCAGCATCAACAGCACGCCGAGAAAGACTCCCAGCACGCTGACGAGGATTGCCTCCTGCTCAATCACCCACGCAATCGATCGTTTGGACATGCCCAGCGATTTGAGAATGCCGATTTGTCGCGTGCGCTCAGTGACAGTCGTGTACATCGCCAAAAGGATCACCAGCATGCTGATGGTGGCAGCCACGCCGACCACGACTCTCAAGAATACATTCAGCGCCGGTACGCTCGACATGTAGAGCTCGGGCAATTCGCGCGTGAGAATTACCTGGTCTTGCGGAAATCTTTCCTGGATCGCAGTGGCGACTTGCTCCTGCTTATCCGGATCGTTGACGGCGACGAGAATCGTATTGCAGCGGTTTTCGCTGCCGACCTGATCCTGCATGGTCGCGAGTGGAATCTTCAGCCGGCCGCCGCCCGGTGGCCCGTAAACTCCCACCAGCTTGAAAGGCCTTTCGTAAAGTTCGATAGTCGAACCTAAAGTCGCGCTACGCTCTTTTTGCCAGGCTGAATCGACAATTACTTCATCACCCTTTTGCAGCCCGCGCCCTTCCTTAATCGTCAGGTTATTCAGCGCAGCGTATTGCTCGAAGGGAATTCCTTCGATTAGGCGCGTCCCAAATCCCGAATCGCTCTTGTCCAGATGTTGTCCGATGGGAACGGCGACCCGCACTCCGGGAAGACTCGCCAGCTCGGATGCGTGCGAGATGGGAATCGTAAACGACTGTCCGCCGCTGAGGATCGTGCCTGACGGCCGCACCAAAATTTCCGCGCCGATGTTTGCTTCACGCTTGCCGCGTTCGCGCAGCAGACCGTGGGCCAGTCCGACGGTGAAAACCACGAGCAGAACGCCGACCGCAATTCCGACGATGCTGACGAGAGTGCGCGCCGGACGGTGAGCAAGATTGGAAAGGACCAGACTATCCATAAGTTTTCTTAAGCGAGGGCTGCGGTCAAGAATGCGCGCCCAGGCATTCGGCAGCGCGCGTCCGGTGATAATGAAAAGACCAAGGACGGTCCAGAAAACGATCGCGGCTTTGCGTACGATGGCCAGCGCCACGCCGATCGCCGTGGTGTATCCGAGCGTCCGGAGAATTATTCCGTTGCCCGTTTCATAAACGCCAATGGTGCCCGGGACGAAGGCAAATGCGAAGTTAATGACCTTGGTGAGCGACTCGATGATGTAAGCGGCGCCGACGTGCGGCTCAAAGCCGAGCATCTTCAGAGTGATGTAAACCTCGAGGACGCTGGTCAGGTGGGCCGCGAGATCCAGACCGATCATCGAAAAGAAGGCCGCGCGCCGGCGTTTGTAAAAGCCGTAGACGGTCAGTTCGACTCGATAAATATGATGCCGGCGCGTGCGCAGGAATCCGGGACGAAAACCTCTGCGCCCGAGTCGATCGATGATGTTGGTAAGGAGCGTCACACGCTTGCGCGTGGCCAGGGCCGCGGCTATCAACCCGAGGAAGGCGACCGCCGCAATGACAATCAGTACTTCGCGCGCAACCGCAGGCACCGGATAAGCGAAGAGCATCAGCACCGCGCCGCCGAAAATCACCAGCACCACCGACAAGTTGTAAAGCAGATTGTCCACGACCAGCGCCGGCACGCCGTGGACCAGCGGCACGCGCTTTCGCAGCAGGGCAACTTTGGTTGCTTCACCCAGCAGTGGACCGGCGAAGGTGAGGAAGCTCATCGACTCTCCGCCCAGACGCGCGGCGAAGGCCTGAAGAAAACTGAAACGCCGGTGCTCCGCCGGCACGGACAGACGCATCGCGATCGTGCGTAACACGTGACGCGACCCGTTGGCCGCGACGACAAAGAAGAACCCGAAGCCGACGCGGCTCAGTGCTGAGAAGATTGGTTCTACGCCGACGGTGCGGATTAGATAGACGAGGAGCAACGCGCCGAGCAGAAACGCAATAGCTTGCAGCCAGGCAACTGAGCGTTTGGCGCGCGAAGGCTTGGCGGTGGCGAGCGCCTCGGCTTTTTCGGCCAGCGCCGCCCGATCATCGAAGGAACGTTCCATTAGGAATCGGTAGGATCTTAACTTCGAGGCGTTGAGAGTGCCAACTTTAGTTGGGTTCTTAGTGGCACAGACTTCAGTCTGTGGAACATTGGTACAGTTCGAGTCATATCACAGACTAAAGTCTGTGCCACCAAGCCCGACTAAAGTCGGTACTCTGAACGCCGTCTGACCAAAGTACGTCAGTGGCCAAAAATTACGAGTATCACCGCGACGAGTTGCCAAAGTTGCGACCCAATACTTCGGTTATCACCCTGCCCGGAAACTTTCTAAATCCTCGCTTGGCCAACGAATCGACCGGACTATTGTCGCTCTCGAGATTTCCGGTCAGCGCCAGAATCGTCGGCACGACGCTCAGGCTGTCGTACGGCTCAGCCACGGACAGGCCACGCGGAATTCCCGTGCGGTCACCGCCGGCGAACATCAGCGTGGCGTGCGTTGAAATGCGAAACAGCGATCCATGATTGCCCCCGGGATTAAAGCCGCGCACATCGAAATTCCAGTGATCGTTTGCGAACACCATCAAATCACTTTCCACCAGACGTCGCTGCCTGCGGTGAAAGGCATTGAGCAGTCGCTGATCAGGCGAAAGGTCGATGGCGCCGGGGTCCGTGCCCGGCGTGGTGAAAAGCGTGAATTGTTCATGCAACCCGATTAAGCCATTAGAGTATTGCGTCTTGTGCAGTGCATGCAACCATTCCAGGTCGTTGTGCCATTCGCTGAGCCACGTTGTTCGGTCCGCGTCTCGCGTGTCCAGACGCGCGTCCTCCAACATTTTCAAGGGCAAACCCAATTTCCATTCGGCGAGGTCGAAGCGAATCACGCCGTCGGCATTTTGAGTGAGATTGGCAATCGGCAGATAGCGCAAGCTTAGCGGGCCGCCGCTTCGTTCGCCGCGGGGAAGCACAAGCGCTTGCCGATCCGGGCTCGCATAAAGCCAAACCACGTCATCGTCAGGCTTCAAATCATCGCTTAACGCCGGAGCGATCGCCTCGCGCGGAATCCTCGTCGCGATAAAATCAATCGGCTGGGTTGAGAGTTCCACCTGAACATTGTTCCGCACGGTTTGCTTCTTGAGCAGATCAAAATAATTCAGACTCACAAAGCTGCGATCGAAATCGATCGAGCCGTCCTTCAGCACGAGGCCGTTTCGGTCGAGGCCCACCACATAATTTTGCAGCTCGTGAATGGTGTTACGGCGGCCCATGGAGTCTTTCGGGATTAGCTCCTCGATTTTCAATTTTTGCGGATCGAAGGTTTCCGGTTTTAGCGCGAGCAGGTTTCTGAGGATGGCGACATATGCCGTATAACGCGCGTGAAATTCCGCGGCCTGTTTTGACCGGATGCAAATGCGTCGGGCGTTATCGTCGCGACCCAGCTCGATTTCATCCGTGGTAAATTTTTTCGGTTGGGCCAGGCAGTCTTTCTGCAACTCTTGCGCTGAACGGCCGAGCGCCGCCAGCTCCTGATCAAAATTATCCAGGTCATGCGTCCAGTAAGCGCGATCGCGATCAATGGTCGAGAAGAAAGCTTCGGTGGCCGCAGTTCGCAGTTGCGATGGAAGATCTTTTCGTTGCAGCTGCTGAAAGAGAATCTGAAGGACATTCAGATTGGTGTTGCGCAGGTGCAGGCCCGCGCGCTCGTTGCCATCAAAGTCCAGCAGCGCCGTCGGATACGCTTCACTTTGTCCTTTCAAATAATACGAGTCGGTAGCCGTGGTCGTAATGGGCGGGACGAATGGATTGATGCCCTTGAGCGTGTAGTCCATCATCAAACGCCGTTTGGTCACGACGTGGTGACCGCCACCGGTGCGGCTGCCCAACAGCTTCACCAGATTGAATCCCTGGCTAATGATTCGTTCGTTGGTGTTGAAGCCATGGTCCGAAACGATGATCAGCGCCGTGTCTGCGGCCATCGGACTTTTTTGGATGGCGGTCCACAGGCGACCCATGAGAGCGTCGATCTGGCGTAGGGTTTCCAGATGCGATTCTCGATCGTTGTTGTGATGCGCCGTGTGATCGAAATCCATGGTCAATAGATCCAGATAACGGATTCGCTCATCGCTGAGGCTGGCGATCAATTCGCGCTCCCATTGATCAGCGAGAATGCTGCGGGTGTCCAGGCCCGTGAGAAACTCGGTCGCCAGCTCGACCGGGTTGCGGCGCACAAACTTTGCCTCAGCGGCTAGTTGCAAAGTTTTAATGCGCGCGCCGCGTCCGTAAAGTTGCGGCCCCAAAAGCCTTTGATAGTTGTCATAGGCGTCCACCAGGATGGGCACACGAATCGAATCGAGGACTTCCGTTCCCGGCATGTCGACGTTCCCGCGCGTCGCTTGCTTGACGATGAAAGGGAGGAAATTCAGATAGTCGTAGGTGTGCAGGATGTCGCGATCGAATTCAACATTCCCCTTGATTTGAAGATGCTGGCCGGTGTCGACCAGCGACCATGACGGCGCCGAGAGACTCATCCCCCTGACGTAGAAGTTCGCGAGGCGCGTGCCGTTGGAATAGAAAATGTGATCGAACCAGGGCAGACGGCTCTTGCCGGTCAGCGGATCGCGTTCACGCACGAAGCGATCGACCATCTCGTGAGGGAGGCCGTCAACTTTGACGAGGACGATGCGTTTTGTCTGTGCCTGCGCAGAAGCAAGAAGCGGGATTGAAAACAGGATCACCGCAGCGATTGCCAAAAATCGTCGGCAGTCCGTTCGAACCGGCCCGCGCCGGGAATCGCACGAGCATCGGCTGAGTCTTAAAGATCGGAAAAAAGACATTACAAATTGAAGATCCCCGGCGTTTTACGGCTGGCCAATTTTGCCCAGCAGCGCCTTGGCTTCTGCCGGTTTCACCGAGGTGTCGGTGATGACCGCCCGGCGCAGGCGTTCGGCGATGTCAGGGCGCCATGCCGATTCCGTCGGCTGCTCTTCATACAAGCGAAGCATTTCCTTACGAGCAGTCTTGTTATTCATACGGGACAAGGCATCGAGTGCCAGGCGGCGTGTCTCATCGTCAGTGGTCTTCGCAAAGATGGTGGCAACTGCTTTCGACGCTGAACCGTTGGCGCCGCTGCCGTCGCTCGCCAGAAACTGCAAAGACTGTTTGACCGAATTCAAGTCCCACGAGACGTCGGTTTGCGGCGACGACTGCGCCACTTCGCTCAAGAATCGCGTGTGGTATGAAACACGCCGCGCGAGCTCGAGGAGCCAGTAAAGTTCAGGCGTGGCTTTCTCGCGATGGACGTACCGGCCAAATGAAAATATGTTGCCGAGGGTATAAAGGACGCGCGCTGTGCGGCCGTGCTCAAGCGGCACCATCTCAGCGCGGCGGTCGCGTTCGATTTTGGCCGACAGACCGTCCGGACGTCGCGCGTATTCGACCAGCGCATCGTACTGCTGACGCGCGAGGCGCACCTCGCTCTCGTCGTCATTGTTGAGTGGATTTAGCGAAACGTTTTGCACCCGTCGCTCGATCTCCGTGCGCAGTTTCGGATCAATCGACGGATTAAAAGAAAGCAACAACTTCAGTTCAGAGTAACTTCGCAGACGCGTCGGCTGGTTCAAATCCATTCCCCGGCGGCCGGTAACGAAATCATAGACGTTGCGGCCGAGAAAGTAGGGAATGTTTCCGAAGCTCGAAAGCGAGAAGATGTTCTTCGCCAGATCATTAAATAGACGGCGCGACATCTCGCGTTTTTTCGGATTAAGACTGTCACGAAAGTCGATCAGCAGGGCCGGAATTTTCGGATGGTCAAGCCCGTAAACCGCCAACGGAATCATCTCAACCGCGCGCGCATTCGGCTCGCCGGCGCTGACCGGCCGATTGTCCTGATCGAAATAGGCGACTCGCGAATAGCCATTCCAGTTTCGCAATTTCTCGTCGTCCCAGGGATTTGCAATATTCAAAAATCGCTTTTGGAAATTGTGATTAGCGTGATTTGCAAGATCGCCCCTGGCGATCCAGAGCATCGCGTGCGTCGCGCTTCCATCCGGCATCTTCAAGGGCTCGAAGTAGAGTCCTTCGGCCTCGGCTCTTTGTCGCAGCAACTCCCAGTTATGGCCGCTGTTGTCGATCGAGGCCATCGTCCGCTTCACGACGGTCTTATGAAAAGTGTCCGGCCCCAACAAACCACCGAAGGTGTTGTTGGACAGAATCAGGCGCGCGCGAATCTCGAGCATTTCGCCGGGCGTGAAAGCAGGCGTCAGCGCCGGCAACAAAGGCTCGCTGGTGTCGTACGTAGAACGGTTTTCATTCGTTAGCGCGTTGTGCCGCGCCAGCAGTTCTCCTTCATTACGCGCCCGCAGTCGCACCTTCTCGTAATTATCAAGAATCGAAAGTGCCTGCATGACGTGGCCGGAGCGATAGTCATCAATGTTTTGCCGGTACGTGCGTGAGGACGCTTTCAGCGGAACGCCGTAACTGTCGAGAAAAACACTCTGCAAGCCGGTCCAGAAAAACTTGTTCCACGTTTGGCGGCCGGTGTTGGCCAGATCGATGATCGGTTTCGGCGGTTGGCTGGAAGCCCTGGTTTGATTTCCCACGTGCGCGTAGAGAAAAGGGATGGCCGCGGCGACGCGCTTCATCAGATCAGGCCGCGCATAAGTGAGCATCCAGACATATCGCAGTCGATCATTTTCCGGATTGCTGTCGGACAGCGTATCGCGCACGACACTGACGAGAGGAACTTCGGGCGCGGTCGTTCCCGGCGCTCGTAGTCCATCAAGCCGGCCAAAGATCGTCAGCAACTCGGCCCCACCGACCAAAGGCATTCGCTCCAAACGAAATTGGTTGGACGATGAAACGCCGCTGCCCGTCTCAGGTGTTTCGATTTTCGGGTCGACGACAGCGCCCGATTCCCCAGACGATCGATCATTCGGAATGTTATTGGGTTGGGTCGCGGGCTCGCTAACCCTGGTAGCGACGGGGTTAACCAGGACGGGATTGGTAGACTGCGCCGATGCGTCGAGGCAATACACCGCCAAAAGAAACAATAGGATGGCAGGGCGAAGGGTCATTTAGTGTTCGCGCGCTGGTGAATTATCGACCATATGCGCAGCCGAAAAACTTCCAACGCAACTAAAACGCTCCCGGCGAAGCTATGTTCCGGCGCAATATCGTTACTCTTCCTCGGTTATCGTCCGAAAATTCAAAAAGCAACTCGGATTCTCAGCAATGAGCATGCCAGCTAACGTGTATTTGGCTGCCCGGTATTCGCAATGTCTTTCTGTTCCGTCTCCGGGTTGGGCGGAGGCGTCCAACCTGCTCTTTCCAGCAAACCGATTCCGAAGTGAATCGGGACCGCGAAATTAGATGCCGCATTTTCAGTAAAGATTGCAAAAGTAATTCCAATCACGCGTCCCGACGGTCCAAACAACGGCCCGCCCGATCCACCTTCACCGGTGCGCGCGTCATAAACGATGCGGCGCGCGTCGAGATCGGTAATGTTGCCTTGCGTCGTCAACGGCTGAATGTGTTTCGTTTGCGCCAGATAGTTCAGCAACGATTCGGTTGAGCTGTAACGATTCTGAATTCCTTCAGCCTCGTTTGGTTGAAACATCGCCAGCAAGCGGTCCGGGCCCGAAGGGTAACCCATCGTCACTACAATTCGGCCCACGGCAACTGAGTCCGATCCGACATCGAGCGGCAGTATTGGAGTCTTAGCGGGCAACTCATTCGTGTCGATTGTACAAATCGCGACATCTTCCGCCGCGGAAGCCTGCTTATATTTCAAAACGATCGCCTGTGTGTTGCCAGGAAAATACGCGGTCAATTTTTTCAGTCTCGGCCGGCCGTTGACGGTGCTGCTCAAACTCTCGGCGCGCTCATCGGCCAGCCACGGCTGCACCACATGACGATTCGTGAGGATGTAACCGTTTCCCACGTTGAAGCCTGTGCCAATAAACGGATATTCGGCGATGGCCCCGCGTCCTTCAGGAGTTAACGTCTGCGCGTCTGTGCCGCTTTGAATTGTCTCGCCGGTTTCATTGGTCTGAGTCTCAGGGAAGCGCAAAGGCCGTCCCGTGCCGGCTTCCACGAAAATGTACGAACCTGAAATCAAACAAACGCCGCCGCCATAATTAACGCGCAGGACTTCGCCGAGAGAAATTGTCTTGATGACCTGATTATTCGATTCAATAACCTTGCCCAACTGCTCGTTCGCCTTTTGCAGTTGCGCCTGTTGGGCGGCGAGTGCGGCCTGCTGATCGGCGATAAGACGACGGCTGCGGCGCGCCTCGTTAAATTGAGCGAAACCGATGTAGAGCGCTCCGACTACCGCCAGGATGATGATCGCGAAGATTATGACCTTGGTGCTTGTATTGATTTCTCGCACCAGCTCGCGCGTGAATTCGCGGAGAAAAATCTTGGCATCGTCGCGCCGCGCGGTCGCCGAGGCTTCCATCGCGGCTTGTTCAATAAAAGGCGCCACGTGCGTGCTGCCTTTGCGGCCGGGCACGAGTGCGGCGGTCGAAGTGATCGGGAAAAAATGGATCGACGGCCCGGCGGGCGCAATCCATATTTCATCGCCGTCGGTGATGCCTTTGTTTGGTTTGATTGGTTTGTTGTTCAGCTTGACATCAAAAACAGGATCGATATTTGTGAGACGATAGACTCCTTCCACGCGCGAGACTTCGATGACGGCGCCGTTCGTTGGCGAAGGCGCGGCTTGTGGCAGACGGATTCTGACGTCGCAATCTTCACTCGTGCCGATGCGAACGTGCTCGGACATGACGACCTCAGTCGAACGGTCGTTCAACGACGAGACATGAATGACGAGGCCATTCGATTCTCGAGGTTGAGTGATGTTGCGGAAGTTTTTCATGCAGTTGATACAAAATCAGGCGGCCCAACCAAGACCGTCAAGAATTCGAACCGGTCATTCAACGGGTCGCCCAATCAAATCAATCTTACAATGAATTCAACGGCGCGCAAAGACCTTGTTGAGAATCGGTTTGACTGATTAATCGTTTCGTTCGTGCTACAGTAGCCAAGTCATGCCGCGTCCGGAAATTATCGAAAATCCTCAGCAATTGCGCGCGCTGGCGCCGGTAACGACCGCGCCTATTCGCCACCACGTTTTTGTCTGTACCGGAAAATCATGTTCGGCTCGAGATAGTGCCGAAGTAAAGGACGCGTTCGAGCGCGAGCTTTGCGCGCGCGGAATTCTTTTCGGTCGCGAAGCCAAGGGCAAGAATCCGCAGGGAAGCATCGTCTTGACTGAATGTGCTTCGGTCGGATTTTGCTCAATCGGTCCCGCCGTGATGGTCTATCCCGACGGTATCTGGTACGCGCAAGTCCGGGTTTCGGATATTCAAGAGATAATTGAAGAGCACCTTTTGGGTGGCCGCGTGGTCGAGCGTTTGGCCCTTTTGAAAATTCCTAACGCCGCGAGTGCGGAAACAACTAGCGCGAATGGCGAATGGGAAGCCTGAGGCTTTCAGCTTAAGAGACTATCCTGCGGCGCGGATTCGAATTCGAACCTCCGTGTCTCTGTGAAACCGCTGTGACTCTGTGGTGGACTCTTCCGAAGAATGTTTCACCACACAGACACAGAGGACGCACCGAGACGCAGAAAAAATGATTCTGCCGTTTCTCATTCTTCACTTAATCGAAACCGTCAGTTTGTAACTAGCATTCCCGCGGGTGCCGCCAACTACGATTACGTATTCGGCGTCTTCGGGCAGCTCGCCTGACCAGGTCGTCGCATCGTCCTCTTCGCCCGCGCCCGCCAGGGCCTCCTGTTCACCGGGAAGAAAAATCTGAAACACGGCGTTCTCTTCGAGAGAAGTTATCTTGACGCTCATGGTCTGGCCTTTTTTGGCGCCCAGATAATATCGATCGCGCTCGCCGCGGACGACGGCTCCACTAATCGTGGTTGATGACGAACCTCGGGCGAAACGAACTTTCTGCTTCACTCCCTGAGCGAAGATCGAACTGAGCGCCAGAGCGCTAACAAAGAAAACTGAGATGATTTGTCGGACTCGATGAGTGCGAAACATAGCTACTCCTTGTTTGGAACTAAACTTGATTAGGTTTTGATTGTTTGCCTTTGCTGAGTTCCCACGTTCTCGATCACTGAAAGCGGAACGGCGGTTGTATTTCTCTGATCGAACCGGTAGAGAACATGAAAATGCCCATTTCATACTTGATGCGGTGCACACAATTGGGTTGCACCACGACGTTTATCGCGGCGGGGCCACACTGCGGCAGGAATAAATAATGAAAGTAAACGCGCACGTTGTGCATGCCGGGCTCAAGCTGAAATGAATGATTGCCCCAAGGCCGCAGCGTTATGTTGCCGTCAATGACAATGCGCGGCGTGCAGGCGTAGAGAAAAAATGAGAGCGGAAAGAAGCTGGTCTCGATTTGAATGCCGGACCATGGTTGTTGTTGGGCGGCCACGAATGTCTCCTCTTGAATTTCAATCTCAAATGAACGTGTTGAATTCGCTTATAGTTGAATATTGGCCCTGGCTAGTCAATGTGAGGCTCTAAATTCAAATGTGTTTCTGTAGCCCAGGCGTTTACGCCTTGGTTTCGAACCTTCAAGCATATCTCGTTTGATTACCCAGGCGTAAACGCCTGGGCTACAGAAATTCCAATCCGAGGAACTAGCGATCAGGATTCTTTCCGATAGACGGTGTGTGAAGAATACTGACCGCACTTCGGACAGCTTAGGTAACGCTTCGGCGTGCCGCTGGCCTTCCAGCGAATGCCGCCCGCGTCCCAGACAGATCGCTCAAATCCGCATGGACAACGAATCATCCAACTGCGCGATTCGGCCTCCATGCTTTGAGCCCAGCTCTTCGGGAAGATAGCGATAAGAACCGCTGGATTGAACTCATTTCGGCGAATTGTCTGACTCGCGCCCGCTGATTACTTTAAGGCGCGCTAGCGGCTTGCTGCGGTTTCCACCTCAGAACCGGCTTTCGTGCGGCCGCGGCTTCATCCAGACGGCCGATGCGCGTGGAGTGCGGCGCGCCCATAACCAAATCGGGATCCTCAACCGCCTCTTTGGCAATTGATCGCATCGCTTCGATGAATTGATCGAGTTCCTGGCGACCGACGGACTCGGTTGGTTCGATCAACATCGCTCCGGAAACAATTAAAGGAAAATAGATCGTCATCGGATGAAAGCCGTAATCGATTAAACGCTTGGCGATGTCCAGGGTGTGGACGCCTTTGCGCGCTTGCCGTTTGTCGGTGAAGACGACTTCATGCATTGGATCGCTCGCGAAGGGTTTATCAAAATCAGAAATCAATCCATGCGCGATGTAACGAGCGTTGAGCACCGCGGCTTCCGTGGCCTCGCGCAAACCGTCGCGACCATGCGTGAGAATGTAAGCGAGCGCGCGCAGCATCATGCCGTAGTTGCCGAGGAACGCTTTCACGCGGCCGATTGATTGCGGGTAGTTGGAGTCCAATCTGTAATTTGGAATTTGAGATTTGGCATCGGTGGTGTTGCTACCGCTGTCAGCGCGCACAACGCGCGGCACCGGCAGGAAGGGCTCAAGTTCCTTTGTACAACAACACGGACCAGAGCCGGGGCCGCCGCCACCGTGCGGCGTCGAGAAAGTTTTATGCAGATTCAAATGAATCACGTCGACACCCATGTCGCCCGGTCGCGCGACGCCGACCAGCGCATTCATGTTGGCGCCATCCATGTAAACCAAACCGCCGGCGTCATGAACGATGCGGCAAATCTCCTGAATATTTTTCTCGAACAGGCCGAGCGTGTTCGGATTGGTCAACATCAATCCAGCCACGTCGCCGTGCCCGCACAACTCGCGCAAGTGATCGAGATCAGTAAAGCCTTCCGCGGTTGAGCGAATCGTCTTTACGGTGAAGCCGGAGAGATGCGCTGATGCCGGGTTGGTCCCGTGCGCCGAATCAGGAATCAGCATCGTCCGGCGTCTCGCCGACGCGTCTTTCCCGTCGCGCGCATCAATGAAGGCGCGAATGATCATGATCCCGGTCATCTCGCCGTGGGCTCCTGCTGCGGGCTGCAATGAAATGCCCGGCAGGCCGGTGATTTCAGCGAGATGCTGCTGAAGTTCGTAGATGACCTGCAAAGCACCCTGAGCTTCAGCTTCCGAAGCCAGCGGATGAAGGTTCGCAAAGCCGGCAATGCGCGCCACTTTCTCATTGAGCCGCGAGTTATACTTCATCGTGCACGAACCGAGCGGATACATTCCCTGGTCGATCGAATAATTCCACGTGGACATTCGCGTGAAGTGTCGGATGACGTCCACTTCGGTAACTTCCGGCATGCCGGCGAGATCGTCGTCGCGTTGAAATGCGCTGGGAATAATTTCGTCGAGCGCAGTTTCGGGAACATCGAGCGGCGGCAGACTGAAACCTGCGCGGCCCGGCTGCGAGCGTTCGAAGATTAGCGACTCATTGTGACTGAGGTGGCTAGTGACTTTGGTAATTGTCTGTTCCATTTATTCGTTTGACCGTTTAGAGGCGGGCTACTGCCCGCCTTCTTTCTAACCATGGATTGGCGGGCAGTAGCCCGCCTCTAAACGCTCACAATTCGCGGAGCGCTGCGACCAGCGCATCAATTTGCTCACGCGTATTCGTCTCGGTCACGCAAACCAGAAAATCATTTGGTTGATTAGAATCAAAACGCGCGAGCGCGATGCCGCCATCAATTCCTTTTTCCCGCGCCATGCGTTCCAACAGATCGGTCGCGGATGCGGGCGCGCGCACGACAAACTCGTTGAAGAAGGGCGCAGAGAAGGGACGAGAAAAGCCTTCAACCCTGGCAATCTCTTGCGCCGCGTAATGAGCTTTTTGCGTGCATTGTTGTGCAACTTCCTGCACGCCGCGGCGGCCCATCGTTTCCAGATAGACGGTCGCGGCCAGCGCGATCAATCCTTCGTTGGTGCAAATGTTCGACGTAGCTTTCTCGCGGCGAATGTGTTGTTCGCGCGTCGCGAGCGTAAGCACAAAGCCGCGTCGTCCCTGCTTGTCATAAGCTTCGCCGACCAGTCGGCCGGGAATTTGTCGCGCGTACTTGTCACGCGTGGCAAACAAACCGACGTAAGGGCCGCCGAAAGAAAGCGGCACGCCGAACGATTGTCCTTCGGCAACGACGATGTCGGCGCCGCAAGCTCCCGGTGAACGCAACAGCCCGAATGACATCGCTTCTGTGACCGCGACGACGAGCAGCGCGCCGTGCGCGTGCGCCTTTTCGCTGAGAGCCTGCAAATCTTCGATGCAACCGAAAAAGTTCGGTGACTGTACGACGACGGCGGCCGTTTTGTCGTCAATCGATTCGAAAGCCGCGGACGGCGTTTGTCCGGTAGCCGGATCGAACGACGCTTGCTCAAGGTCGATTCCCGCATGCTGAACGTAAGTGTGTGCGACTTCGAGATACTGCGGATGCACCGCCGACGAAACGATCACTTTCGATCGCTTGGTGACACGTTCGGCCATCAGCACGGCTTCAGCCATCGCCGTCGAGCCGTCATACATCGACGCGTTGGCGATGTCCATTCCCGTCAATTGGCAGACCAGTGTTTGAAATTCAAAGATTGCCTGCAGCGTGCCCTGCGAAATCTCCGGCTGGTAAGGCGTGTAAGCAGTAAAAAACTCCGAGCGCGAGATCAGATGATCGACAATCGTCGGAGTGTAATGCGAATAAGCACCGCCGCCCAAAAAACTGGTGCGCCGCGCGGCTTGATTACTGGCGCCCATCTCTTCGAATTGCTTCAGCAGTTCGAGTTCCGACATTGCTGCCGGGACCTTTAATTGATCGCGGAGGCGCAGTGTTGCCGGAATTGAATCGAAAAGGTTGTCAGTTGTGGCGACGCCGATTTGCTCCAACATCTCGGCGCGTTCGTCAGGCGAGTTGGGAATGTAACGCAATTCTATTCACTCTCAGCTTTCGTAAAGTCTTCGTATTCGGCGGCGGTCAAAAGGCTGTCGACCTCGCCGGGCTTGCTCATCTTCATCTTGATCATCCAGCCGTCGCCATAAGGGTCTTTGTTGACTCTCTCAGGTTCGTCTGCGAGTGAATCGTTGACTTCGGCGACCTTGCCGGCCACCGGTGTGAAGATTTCGGAAACGGCTTTCACCGACTCGACCGAACCAAATGAATCGTTGCCCGTGAATTCGTCGCCGACCTTCGGCAGTTCGACATACACAACGTCACCGAGTTGATCCTGCGCGTGATCAGTGATGCCGATAACCGCCGTGTCGCCTTCGACGCGGACCCATTCGTGGTCTTTGCTGTAGTGAAGATTATCAGGAACGTTTGCCATGATGCTCCTAAAGCGTCTTGAGTTTTAAGTTCTAAGTCTTGAGTTCAGCTTGTTCTGTGAATTTCTCGAAGCCAGATATTAGAGGTTCAAAACTGAAAACTCAAAACGGGATTCTATTTCGGCCGCTTGTAAAAAGGCAGCGGCACAATTTGCGCGCCCACCAGTTTTCCTCTGACGTCGATCTCGATCGCTTGTCCGGGACTGGACGACGCGACCGGAACGTAGGCCATACCGATGTTCTTTTTCAGGAAAGGCGCCGGGCTTCCTGACGTGACTTTGCCTGCGCGCTGCCCGTCGATCAAAACATCCTGGCCATCGCGAGCAATCCCTCGATCATTCATTTCGAATCCGACCAGTTTGCGCTTGAGGCCTTCTTCTTTTAGTTTCGCCAGCGGTTCGCGGCCAATGAAATCGCCTTTGTTTAGTTTGGTAATCCAGCCGAGATTCGCTTCCAGCAGCGTCGTGGTTTCGTCAATCTCGTGACCGTACAAGCACATGCCGGCTTCGAGCCGGAGCGTGTTGCGCGCCGCCAAACCACAAGGCAAAACGCCATCGTCCGCCCCAAATTTGCCGACGTCGAGCATCTTATTCCAAAGCTGCTCGGCCTTGTCCGGCGACGCGTATACTTCAAAACCGTCCTCGCCCGTGTATCCGGTGCGCGAGATGATCGAATCGACGTTATCAACCTGGCCTTCGCGAAAGTGGTAGTACTTGATCTCTCGGAGCGGCGTATCGGTTAGCTGCTGCAGAATCGAAATTGCCTCGGGTCCTTGCAAAGCAATCTGGCAAAACTCGGCGCTCACGTTACGCAGCTCGACGTTGTCGGTTGATTGCTTATGAGAGCTGATCCAATCCCAATCTTTATCAGTCGTGCCGGCGTTTACGACCAGGAGCAAGTGTTCTTCGGCGAAGCGATAGACAAGCAGATCGTCAATGACCGTTCCTTCCGGCGTAGTCAACGCAGAGTATTGCGCCTGTCCGTCGACCAGTTTGGAAGCATCGTTCGACGTTATCCGATTGACGAACGCGATCGCATCATGGCCGCGCACGTCGATCTCGCCCATGTGCGACACGTCGAACAATCCGGCGCGCGTGCGCGTGCGCAAATGTTCGGTCATGGTCCCAGCCGGATACTGAACCGGCATGTCCCAGCCTCCGAACTCGACCATGCGCCCGCTGAGCGCACGATGGGCGCTGTTCAGTGCGGTCTTTTTCAGTTCCAGCGCAGGTGCAGTCACGCGAACTCCCTAGCCTTTGTCGTTAAGGCTGATCTCCTAACAATTTGCTTGCGGTAAATCGAAAGCTAACATGCGAGTCGGAGTGCGTCAAGCGAGTGCTTAGTCTGATTCACAGTGTCAGAGTTCCAACTTTAGTTGGGTTCCTAGTGGCACAGACTTCAGTCTGTGGGCAATTGGAACAGTTCCAGTCATATCACAGACTAAAGTCTGTGCCACTGAGCCCGACTAAAGTCGGTACTCTAACGCCGCTCATCAAAGCGCCACACAAAGCACAAATACTCTTCCTCTTTTCGCTTGTACTTACGCCCTCACCGTAACCCTCTCCCAAAAGGAAAGAGGGGACAGAGTTTATGCCGAAAAAAAACCGCGCCGGCTTCGCACTCGGGAACGAAGCCAGCGCGGGGTGACCGCTGCGGGATAAACAACAGCGCTCAGGTCGTTGAGCCTTAATTCACGATTTGTTTGAAACCGGTCGGCTCGATGTGTTGGAACAATGGCGTGCCCGGTGGCAGCCTGTCCGGATCGGTGAAAGTAATGTCGAAAGCCCAGTTACGTATGGGCGGACTGTAGATCGAACTGTCGGCGTTGTATTGGCCCACCGCCTGCGTCGAACGATAAAGGGGAATCAGCGAGCCAACGAAATTCCAACGCATGTCCCAGTTTTCCAGGAAGCGCGGGAAGTTGTGCATGCCGCCGCACAGCCTTGACTCGCCTGACGTGCTGTTGCCGGCGTCCGGCGATCCGGAGAGCGCCGACAAATTGTTTCCGGCGATAATCGCAGCGCGGACTGAGGTTTCCTGCCCCACGCTCGGGGATCGGTCGGCGGTCCGCTTACTGAAATCAGAAGGATACAACGCAGTCTCACTGTCGAAGAAAGTTTTCGAAAGCGGGAAGAATGCGTCGCTCACAATTGAAGTGGGAACCTGGTTGCCCAGGTAGTAATAAGTCGTGCTGGAGTCATTCAGCGACGAGGTGCCGTCAGGTGGAGCCAGGTTAATGCCGGTCGTATTGTAGTTGCCCCAGATGTAAACCATATTCTCAGTGGAAATGGTGATGCCCTTCGTCGTTGAGAGCTTACCGGTGGCTCCGCTGATCTGAAGATTCTCGCCGTTGAAAAGCCGGACTGCACTACGAAACATCTTTTTGTTGATGCCGCCGGCGTCGAGATTGATCCAGTCGTTCACGGCCAGAGCTCGTTTGTTGATGTCAGTACCGTAGCCCGGTGAAACTGCCGTCAACGCTGCCGGATCAGGAAGTTCATTGGTGTCCTTCACCAATGAGCCGGTTTGTTGGACGTCTTCACCAGGATCCAGACTGCCGTTCGGTCCGTAAATGTCTTCGTTGTCGACCATGCCGTTTGTCGCGTTGAAGGTCGACGTGCCAACGGTCATAGCCTTAACGTCATCGCCACGGCGATCCGAAATGTAAACGGTGTAGCCGTCGGGACAACCGATGAACGTGCTTACCGCGTTTGTGCCCTGGAGCAGGTTGTTGTCATAGACGCCGTCAAGCCAACGCGCGAGGTTGCGCATGTTGATTTCGATCATGCTCGTGATGCCTCGCTCGTAGACAGCATCCGCGGTCAGTGATGTATTGATGCGGCCTTCGCGGATGTTATAGAGGTTGATAGGCACCATCGCATTCCAGTCCCTGTTTTTGGTCCAGTCACTGGTACCCCAATCCGAAAGCAACTGACAGAGAACCGGCTGGGCGCTTGCGGAACATACTCCGTCGTCAGGCACGCCCCCGGGCATGTCGCCACGAGTTAGTGATGCGTCATCCCTGAGCTGCGTGAGATAACCGTAAGTAGCATCCTGAGTCGGCACGCCGCCGGTTACCTCGATCTCGCCGTCGGCGCCCAAGCGGGTCTTGGTCAAGATATCCGTCAAGGTATTGCTGTAATTGGGATCGCCGTTTGTGCCGATGTTAAGGGCTACGCCGCTCGCATCGCGACTTCCTTGCGTATAGGCAGCCCACAAGGGACGCTGTAAGTAAATGATTGCGTTGGGCTCGCCTTCGGTCATACCCATGCTCAAGACTTGAGTGGTTACATCGCGAGCGACGCCGTTCGAATCGACAACCTGAATCAGAATTCGACCGGTTATTCCTGAGCCTGGGGGAATCGCAACACCATTTGGTGATTTCGGGAGAGCGGTAAAGGAATACACAGTGCCGCTGCCGGCGGTATAGCCGCTGATGCTCACACCGCTGGAGCTATTAAGAGTGAAGCTGTTGGCGTCAACTTTTGTAATTGTCCAGCCGCCATTGATTGCGGTTGCGCCAAGCACATTCGAAATGAACACCTTGTCGTTCGTCGAATACCCGTGGTTATTAATGGTGATCTTGACGTTGCTGGGTTTCGTTACGCCGGCAATCGCCTTAACCGGAGGTGGCGCCTTGATTCCGCGAACCGTATCAGCTTGTGCGGCCGTGCCGCCGTTCTGCAGCTGTTTTGTGAATGAGGTAGACGTTTCGTTATAGCTATTAGAGAAGCTGGTGTTGTTGTCATAGATGCGCCATAGCGCTCTGCCGCCGCCGTTAGCCGAGGGAGTAGCGCTCGGGGTTAAGTTGGGAAGCGGAACCGGGTCGAAGGTCGACAGGTTGACGCCCATTCCAGCGGGTATGCCGGCGGCGTCATTCGCTGAATTACCTTCGTCGTCAATGAGTATGCGAATCTGCGACTTCGAGTGGTAGCGAGCGTCACTCAGAATCTGAGTGTCGCTGGGCAATCGGCGCTTAATGATTTCGCGCACCATGTTGCCTTCGAGCTGCATCGGCAGAAGCAACGGCACGGCGCCGGTGGTTCGCGTCAGCACTTGCCCGCCAAAACGGTTGGCAGTTCCGGTGGCCGCGGCCACTGACGTGCTATCCCAGGTCGTATCGATCGAACCGTCGGGTGAGGTGGGAAAGTAACCGCGATTACCGCTGGACGAGCCCGGAAGGTTGGGTCCGTTTATCACGCTGCCAATTGTGAGCGGGACAGTGACCGTACCCACTTTTACATTCATCGCTTCGGCGTGAGTGTTGCCGTTGCGCAGCACATCGACAACCAATTCATTGGCTGTCGTCACCTTCGAGAGGAACGTCGTCGTTCCGCTGACATAAAGGTTGCCATTCGCGTGAACACGGCCATTGAAAGCGAATGCAGGTCCGGGGTGAACTTCGAGATCTTCATTACTGAACATACCAAACTGGAAGATGGGGACCAGGTAGTTGTTGATTCTTCGCTGGAGTCTGATTTGAGCGCCCGAACTCGTTTGGACCACGGTTGTGTCCAACAGATAAGGCGTTACTGACGCCACCAATCCTGAGAATGGGCCAGTAGGAATCGTGACCGTGCCCGTCGGCGCGTTAACGTCCACCGTAAGGTACTGGTTGGGCGTGCCATCGGGCTTGGTAAATGAAAAGCCTTCATTGGTCAATTCCGTGGGATAAGCCGCCGCGATAGTGTTCAGTTCGTACGTGCTTGGACGCGAGGTGCGGGCAAACAGCGCGCAGAAGTCGTTCGTCATCTTTTCCATCGACGCCGCACCGGCATAAAAAGTCTGCGTTCGCTGTAGATCACTGCCGGCAATGCGCGACTCGTGCGTCACGACCGCCAACACGGTCATCGAAATTGCGCCCAGCAGCGACAGAAGGACGAGTGATGTTGCCAGCGCGGCTCCGCGCTCATGATGGCGCTGAGAAGTTTTGCCCGCACAATTCCTGGTCGATGTCTTATTCATAACGGTTCTCCAAATGAAAATCGATGATGCTTGCCTTAGTCCTCCGACGCTTCGGTCACGGACTCAGGGCTTGGCGGAACTGCAGGTTCCGAACGGTGGTCGAGGTCGTGGAACAAATAATTTGCTTGCCGTTGGGACTGGGGCCGCAAACGCCATTGCTGCTGGCGTTGGCATTGGTCACAGCATTGACCGCGCGAACGGTTTCGAGGCCGATGCTGGTTTCAACCTGACGCACGCTAATCTGCTCCTGCGAAGTCGTCAGCAGCGTCTTGGGCTGCATCACAAAGCCGTTGGCATCGGTCAGACTCAGGAGGTAGCGAAAATTCAAAGAAGTAACGTGCTCCGAAACGACGCTGTCGACAAAGCTGGCGCCCTTAACGCCGAAGACTCGCCGTACCAGCAAATTGTTTGAGTCCACGTAGTAGTGAATGATCTTAAATCTCAGCACTGTGACGTTCTTGGTGCTGGCGCCTGAGACCACCAGGGACACATTGCTGATTGGAGCGCCGACGCCAGTTTGATTGAGTCCCAAAACATCCGCATTGCCCATTACTACCGTGTTCGTCGAGGTGTTAACGTTAGTGACCACACCAAAAGCGGCGCTGTTCTGGGAAACGATTGCGTAAACTTCTCCATTTTGGAACAGGCCGATGTTTGCCGCGCCTACCAACAGATTAGTATTCGATCCACTCACCGTGATTTTTCCGGCCAGCAGAGTGACTCCATTGCTGTTGTTAAAGTCGTAGTCACGGGTGATCATCGTGAGACGATCGCTTCCAGTCAGAACGTTAACCACGGGGTTTGTCTGCGGGACCGCTGTGGCAGCCGGCACATTGTCGTCCGACGTTACCAAAGCCAGGTTTACATAGTTTGGAGTACTGGGATCGACTACCGGCGCCTGTGTTAGATAATTGCTTACAAAAGCCAACGGGAGCGTGATCGTTCCCACACCCGTGAGGCCGTCACCGGCCGTCGTTAGGTCGCGGTGGATAACTTCATGGGCCGCGCGTAACCCTTCTTCTGCGTCGATCACATGATAGGTGGCATTGGAAAACCTGAGGCTACTGCCGATCAGCGCGAACGATGCGGCTGAGATGACCAGCATGGTGCCCAGCGTGATCATTAATTCGATCAGTGAATAGCCTGCTTGTTGTTTTGGTTTACGGCGCTGGAACATTGCTGCCTCCATAATTAAGTAAGTCACATGATTCGCTTATCTAAAGTTGCTGCGCGTGTCGTTGTTCAGATAGCTGACAGCCACCAGATTCCTGAGCTGACCGCCCGGGTCGGTGTATTGCACCGTTACTTCAATGCGTTTTAAGTTTGGGTTTAGGCTGGTGATCGCGATTTGTCGTGAGAATCCACTCAAAGCCAGCGTTGGATCGGTAAAATCGTCACCGTCTCCATAAGTGCTGTTAACGGTATTAATCAGATCATCCGTGGTGCCAAAGATTCCATCCGGTCCCGGATTTCGCGACAGAGGTTGCAAGCCCGGCGGGAAGCCACTGAAGTTTCGCGGAGCCCCGGTGTTATCTACCGAACCAACGTTAGCGATCTGGCCGAAGGTGAGCTGCTCAGTGTTACGAAGATTTTCCATCTGCTCGAGCGTCGAGACGACCAGCAGTTTGGTGTTCGTCAGATTGCGGCCTTTATTGCTCACCGTCACGGCATAACCGATCGCCGCGGCCAGGCCCAGTAACCCCACGGTCAGGATCAGCATAGACACGACCATTTCCAGAATCGTGACACCAGATTCTGAGTGCAACTGTCGTTGCTGTCTCACGCCGCTCTGAGATTTATTCACTGTATTTACTCGCACTGGTGCTATACCTCCAGACCTTCACTCTGCCGGCCGCGCCTAAGACTGAAATCGCCGTGGCCGTCTGCGTCGGAACTTGGCTGTTATAAAAGTACAGGCTCTTGTTGACGAAATTGTTCGAAGCGTCGACGACAGTGCCGTCCGGCTGGAAAGTGACGTTAACCACGTTACCCGCCAAGGCGGTCATACTCGAGCCGTCACCCAGGTTTGAATTGGAGATGCCCGACGGAACGCCATAAGTAATTTCCGATGCCGGAACAGTCGAACCCAACGGAATGGTCATCGTCGTGATGCTGCAAGTCGTATTCGGATATCCCGAAGCCGCCAGCACCTGCCAGCCGGCCATCAAACAAGCTGAGTTGGCATTGTTATTGTTTTGGTGGTCAAAGATCTTAATTGTCTTGGTGGAATTGTCGTATTGGAAAGTAAATGCCTGTCGTTGAGTCATGGCCTGTTGCCGCGTATAGCGCAGTTGGGCGAGTACCTCGCGCGCGAGTACAGTGGAACGTTGCAGCCGCCGCCCGGCAAGCATTTGCGGTATGGCGATCGAGCCAATCAGCGTCGCGATGACCACGACTATCAAGGCTTCAATGACCGTACGGCCGTCTTCGGCGTGCCGGCCTCGCTTTCCAGAATCCATCCGAGCTTCAATTGGTTTCACTCTTTCCACCTCGAATCTATGTTTCATGACTAACTATCGACCACGCTTTCAAGAAGCGCCCGCCGCCTATGAGCAATGACAGTGCCAACAACAAATCCTTTATATTTTGGCGGTTTTGAGAAGGATGAGGCCGGCGGCGAGCCGCTACTTGTTACCGTGGGTAACAGAGGGTGGAAGTGTTGTTCCTATCTTTGGGGCTGATGCAATCCACGAAAAGGATGAGGTCCGGTAGGAATAAAAAAGGGTAGGCCAGGCCTCGGTCTTTTTGCTATATTGAAATCTGTGTGCGGCCGACCTCATTCGCGCACACTCCAGCAACAACTGCAGGACGGAAAAAATTCAGCAACTGCGGTTATCCAGTAACGAACCTACCTCAGAAAAAGAATCGCTCACGAATGACCTCAATCGTCGCGCGGCTCAATTTGTGATCTCAAACAGCACGCGGCAACAGATCGGAAAACAATATGGCCAGACTAGATGACCTCCTCAGGCAGATGAAGCAGCAAGGTGCTTCGGACTTGCATTTGACCTCCGGCTCTGCCCCTTATATGCGGATCCACGGCGACATGGTGAAGCTAAATTACAAGAATGTAACGGCGGAAACCTGTGAGGGTTTGATCTTTGAAATCCTCAACGACAAACAGAAAGAGCTGTTCACCGAAGAGTGGGACCTGGATCTGAGTTACCCGCTCGCCGGCGTCGGCCGCTTTCGCGTCAACGTGTTCATGCAGCGGAACGGAATCTCGGCTGTTTTTCGTCTGATCCCGGAAGAGATCAAAACGATCAGGGAACTCGATCTTCCTGAACAGCTCTCTCAACTGATCGACGTGTCAGAGGGGTTGATTCTGGTAACCGGTCCTACAGGTTCAGGAAAGAGCACGACTCTGGCCTCGCTGATTCATACGATCAATCACGATCTCAAAGCGCACATCATCACCATTGAAGACCCGATTGAATTCGTGCACGAGAACCACAACTGTTTGATCAGTCAGCGCGAACTCGCGAGCCATACAAAGTCATTTAATGCGGCGTTGCGTGCTGCGCTGCGCGAGGACCCGGACATCATCCTGGTCGGCGAAATGCGCGACCTCGAAACAATTTCGCTGGCGATTACGGCCGCTGAAACAGGCCACCTCGTATTTGCGACTCTGCACACAAACAGCGCCATCAAGACAGTCGATCGCGTTATCGACGTTTTCCCGGAAGCGCAGCAGACCCAGATCCGCGTGATGCTTTCCGAGAGTTTGCGCGGCGTCGTTGCCCAGGCGTTGCTGCCGCGACCTGATCGTCAGGGTCGCGTGCCGGCAGTTGAGATTTTGGTTAACGTGCCCGCGGTGGCGAATCTCATTCGCGAGGGAAAGACTCACCAGATTGCGAGCGTGATGCAGACTCAACGCGCGCAGGGCATGATGACCTTCGAAACCGGCGTCCACGATTTGATTCAGAAAGGCTTGATCTCCAGAGAAGACGGAGTAGCCTTCCTGCGTCGCCGAAGCGCCGGGAAACAACTTACGGCTACACCGCCGCCCGGACCTCGTCTGACGAGTCCAGCGATAAACTAAAAAAATTATTGGCTAGCTAGTCGGTTGAGAATTGGCGCACCACGCGCTCCCACGCGCTGCGGAAGGGATAGCCGTAAATCAAAACGATTACAGAGACGCCGGCCGCGCGGAGCATGTTGGTCCAATCGCGCGTAAGCATGGCCCAGATGAAGCCCATCACTGCAATCGCTCCGCCCAGACAGGCCAGTTGAATAGTCGTATCCTGCAGAGTCTTTAGCAGCCCCGAAGTTCCCCTTAGCGCCGCGATATCTTTCAGACGCATCGTCGCGAATCTGGTGCGCCGCAGCACGAAGGCCCCCAGGCCGAAAACCAGAATGGCGATCCACAGCGCCATTATGATTGACGGATCGCCGGTTCGAACCATCTTCTCGGCAGCCAGGTAAGCGACAATCAGCAACACAAAATTCAGCGCCACAAAGCCAACCACAAATATTGTCGCAGTGCGATGTCTCCGCGACAGTTCGTCGGTCTGGCCCTCTGGGGTAGGCGTCATGCTAACGAGAACGGTTAAGGTTTCGGTGTTGGTGATTGAGTCGAACGCGGACGAGTAGCCGTCGAATCCGGAGTCGTCGTCGTCGGACTTGGTTGCGGCGGAGCCGTCTGTTTCTTAGGCGCGTCACGCTGGATGTACGGTTGCACTCCCTCCGGCAGTTGGCCGTTGTTCGCAATCGCCTTATCAATCAGGTCGGTCCCTTCGCCGTGTTTGGTGATCAGGATTCCGTCACGGCTGGTGGTGACATTAGCGCTGCCGGTGACCTGCTGCATCATGTTCTCCATAAACGAAGGCTTCTCACATGGCGGCAGGCTCTTTTTGATTGGATCCGGCTCGGGAATCGCCGCGCCGATGATGTTCAATTGCTCTTTGGCCTTTTCGACGAATTCGCTGTTCGGATAATCGCGCACAAGCTGTTGATAAAACTTGGCTGCTTGATCAGGCTCTTCTTCTTCCTGGAAAGTCGTGGCAAAGCGGTAAAGCACTTCATCCATCAAACAGAAGTTCGGATACTTCTCGACGATCTCTTTCAGACGGTCCTGCGAGCCCTTCAGTCCGCCCTTCTTACCTTTGTAGCGCGCATCGTAATAGAACCGCGCAATCTGTAGGTTGTGCATCGCCAGGTTGTCCTGCACCTGACGCAAGCGCTCGAGAACCTCCGGGCGAAGCTTGGTCTGCGGATATTGCTGCAAGAGCGCCTTCAAGCGCTGCTCGGCTTTGCGCGCATGTGTAATGTCCCGATCGGACAAGCCCATCTGGCGCATTTCGGTTTCAGCAACTTTCATCATGGCCGCATCGGCCAAAGGATCTGTTGGAAAGAATGTCAGCCAATCCTGATAGGCCTGGCCCGCTTGAATCAGAGCACTGGTCGTGCCCTCCAGATAAAACGAGTCGGCAATCGCGAGCTTGGCCAGCGGCAAATAAATCGAGTCAGGGTAAGTCGTGATGATGGTCGTGAACAACAGGCGGCCAGTGTCATGAGCGCTCTTACGCACTTCTTTGGTGGCTTCGAGGAACAAAACGCGATCGCGTCCCGGCGCGACTGAGCCAGTCAGCTCCGTGTATTTGTCATCCTTCTTGCCGGGCAACAAGCCAAGCAGTCTTCGCTTGCCCTTCTGCGGCTTGGGTTGATACGTGGAAGAAATTTGATCGCCGGCCGTCCTGGCGCTGGCCGTCGATTGCAGACCGGCTTCAACTCTCGTATTCAATTCCGCGACCGACGCCTCGAGCGTATCGAGTTTTGACGCGTCATATTTTTCAGAACGATCTTCCTTGGCGTGAAGGTCATTGACCTCGCTCAAAAGCGTGCTGACTTCCTTGGCCAGCGCGCGCAGCCGCTCGCGTGGATCTTCGGGGTTCTTGGTTTTATCGCCGGCGTCCTTGGCATTAATACTCGAAATCGCATTCTCGAGAGACCTGCGCATCGCGTCGAGTTTCGAACGCATCACGTCCATTCTTTGCACGTTCGACAGACCCGTCGATGTTTGAGTCTTATTGGCCTGCGAAAACGCCACGATAGAAGTCGCGGCGATCAGGGCAATAGCTGCGATGGTAAGAGTCACAACCCGCAGGGCGCGACGCGAATCATGAAAAACCATTTGAAATCCTCCAAAAAATCAATTGCGAAGTATGTACGATTAGTTTCAGCTTGTCGATGCAGCTAGACCCACAAAACCGTAGCTTCTCGCAACTCGCGCAAAGCTACGCCCGGGTCTTTGGCGCCGAAGATTGCCGAACCGGCGACTATGATTTCAGCTCCGGCGCTGGCGACTTCGGCAATGTTATCAACGTTGACGCCGCCGTCAATTTCTATCCGGGTGCTCAGGCCGCGCTCATCTATCATTTTGCGCAGGCGGCGCACCTTGTCCAGCGATTCCGGAATGAATTCCTGGCCGCCAAAGCCCGGATTTACTGACATAACCAAAACGTAATCGGCAAACTTAATAGCTTCGTCGAGGGCTGAAAGCGAGGTTCCCGGATTGATAACAATACCGGCCTTGCCGCCAGCCGCCCTAATTCCTGCCAGGGTCCGATGCGCGTGCGGGTCGGCCTCGATGTGAATCGAAACCATGCTCGCCCCGGCCTTCACAAATTCCTCAGCGTACCGCCCCGGTTCAACGATCATCAGATGCGCGTCAATAGGCAATCGGGTTGCACGGGAAATCGCTTTTACGACCGGTAATCCGACAGTAATATTGGGCACAAAACGCCCGTCCATCACATCAACGTGCAAAAGTGACGCACCGGCTTTCTCGACTGCGGCGATTTCTTCGCCGAGCCGCGTAAAGTTTGCCGAGAGAATCGACGGGGCTATTTCGATCATATTGAGAAATTAGGGCGTCGGGACGGGCGCCGCTGGCCGCCGCGTGGTGTTAGAGTTCGTGCCTCCGCGATTTGTGTTGGTCCGCGCCGGGGTGGCCGCCGAATTAGAATTAGAATCTGGCCGAATCGGCGTGGCCGCGGCATTGGCGTTGGTATTGCCGCTTACGCCGCGATTCGTATTTCCGTTTTGATTGCGATTAGCCGCGCGATTCGCATTGGCGTTCTTGTTTGCGTTCGAATTGTTGGCATTCCGGTTGGCCGGCTTCTTTTCCGAATTGGTATTTGAATTTGACGAAGCGTTCGAGTTGTCCTGCTTCGTCGAGTCTGCGCTGTTTGAATTCGACGGCGTGGAAGGCTCGCCGTTCGGATTGGCGCGACTGATGTCGACGGCTACCGTCTGGCCCACCTTCACAATTTCGCCGGCATGCGGAAGTTGAATCAGGACCGTATCAGGCTTCGCTTCGCTGGTGGGCCGGGTCGCTCGCACGCGAAAATTCAGACCCGCATCGCTGATCGTATTTTCTGCCGAGGTTCGGTCCTTGCCCACGATGTCAGGCACTCGCGTTTCCGAGCTGCGCAGCGAAAGATAAATCGCCCCGAGCAGGCCAAGAGTAAACGCGATCGCGATCCCGATAACAATAGAGATTCGCTTGAGGATTGTTAGCGTTTGGCGGATGGCAGACACGGTAAATTCAGGGTTGATTGTCGAAAGGAACCATAGCAGCGAGCAGGAGGCAGTCTAACATGTACCGAGTCGGGAGCGATAGGCCTGAGACTTATGCGAATTGCGGTTCTGAATTCGGATGGGTCGGATTTTGCTGGGAGCGCGGACGTCCCCGTCCGCATTGAGCGCGTAGCGCGAATTGGTATTCCTTCGCGGTTTAGCTCGAGCACAAATAATTCGCGCCTGTTGGCGGAGTGCGGACGAGGACGTCCGCGCTCCCAGCATAAGGTCACGGTTGGGCTCAAAGTGCATTGCCGGCTACTCGAGACGCGGTTAATTCTTTCGCCGAAATGCCGCGACGAAGAATCCGTCCACGTCATTCTCATGAGGCCAGGTGCGTACTGTTTTTTCGTCAGTCATTAAGCCGGCGGGCGCGTCGAGCATCGTCATTTCAAAGTCCGTATGCTTCTCGCGGAAATTGCTGACAATCACTTCGTTTTCTTGTGTCTCCAAAGAGCAGGTTGAATAAACGAGCATGCCGCCCGGTCGTACCACCTCTGCCGCGTTGGCCAGGATGCTCTTCTGTTTCGCCGCCAGCTCTTGGATATCCGAAGGTTGCAGCCGCCAGCGAATTTCAGGATTGTGCCGGAGCGTTCCGGTTCCCGAACATGGTGCATCAACCAAAACGCGATCGAACGAGCCTTCGGTGAAGGGAAGTCCCTGCGTTGCGTCGTGAGTGATCGGCAGAACGTTTTCAGCCTGTTGGTCAGTTGCGAATTCTTTGATCGTTCGGGTTCGATGCTCGTGAAGGTCGCCCGCGATAATCATGACCTGAGGCGCTAAAGCCGCGATCAATGTCGCTTTGCTGCCCGGAGCCGCACAAACGTCAAGGATTCGCTCATCGTTTCTAGCGCCGAGCATTTGAGCAACCATCTGCGAGCCTTCGTCCTGAAAATAAATTAATCCGTCGCGAGATAATTCTCGCAGGCAGGCCGCCGCCCGATCGACTCGCCAGCCATTGAGTGCGATTGCCGAAGCGGACGGCTCCGCGCCCGCCGCTCGCAAGTCATCGATTATGACGTCGGTTCGACGCGCTGATATCGCTTTCGCGGTAAAGCGAAAAGCCAGAGGCGCCGCCGTGTTGTTCGCTTGCGCGAGCGCCCTTGTTTCTTCCAATCCAAATTGGGTAACCCAGCGTTCGATCAACCAACGCGGATGCGACGTCTCAATCGCAAGTCGTTCGAAGGGATCGTCGATGCCCGTTGCTGGGTCATAATCGGGTTCGCGTGTCGCTCGTCTCAGCACGGCGTTCACAAAGCTTGCGGCGGACTTCAACTTTGCCTCGCGAACCAGATTGACGGAATCGTTGACCGCGGCCGACGCTGGCACGCGCGTCAGAAAGCGAAGCTGATAGATGCCCAGCCTTAAAGCCAAAAGCACCGGCCGATCGAGCTTCTCGATTAGCCGCGCGCCAAGGTGCTCGATGCATCGATCCAGCCAGAGACGTTGGCGCAGAACTCCCAGTACAAGTTCATGACAAAGCGCGCGATCTTTTGCATTCAGAGTGTTATCCGTAGCGGCCAGGAGCGCAGACGAGTACGCGTCTGTGTCCTCGACGCGCCGCAGAATTTCAAATGCAGCGCGACGTGCAGGCGAGATTAGCATTGACGATTGTTTCGAGGGTTAATTGACGAACTGCACGTCAACTTTATGAGGAATGATGCCGCGCTCGTGGCCTTCGGTGAGCAGGCGACGCACCGCTTCACGACCGCGCTCAGTGTAATCGAGCGTCAACTCGTTGACCCACATCGCGACGAAGCGATCCGCGAGGCCGGGATCCATCTCGCGCGCGAACTGCATGGCATAGGCCAGGGCGTCTTCGCGATTATCGAGCGAGTAACGAATGCTCTCTCGCAGCAGGTCGGAAACTTCACGGATTGTTTCGTTGCCCAACTCACGGCGGATTGCGTTGCCGCCCATCGGCAGCGGCAGCCCATCGGTGTGTTCATGCCACCATTCGCCCAGATCGAGCACCTTATGCAGGCCGTGGTCCTGATAGAAAAGCTGGCCTTCGTGAATCAGCAGACCGGCGTCGCATCGTCGTTCAGTGACCGCTTCGATGATTTGATCGAAAGGCACAACTTCATAATCGAATTTTGGTTGAAAGATGCTGAGCGCGAGGAAAGCGCTGGTCAAAGTCCCCGGCACGGCGATCTTTACGTTCGCCAGATCCGATTTGTCGATTTCATCGTGAGCGACAAGGATCGGTCCGTAGTTATCGCCAATCGAAGCGCCGTGCGGCAACAACGCATACTTGTCGGCGACGTATGCGTACGCGTGAAAGCTGATCGCCGTCACGTCGTAGGTGCCTTTGCGCGCCTCTTCGTTGAGCGTCTGGATGTCCTTCAATACATGCTCAAAATTCAAATCGCCGGTTTCGATTTTGTGGGTAGCCAATCCATAAAACATGAACGCGTCGTCGGAATCCGGCGAGTGCGCGAGTGAAATAGTTTTTTGTTGTGTTGCTGCGGTAATCATAAATTCCTATGCAATAGCGCGCTCAACCCGATTGTAAACCGTGTCGCGCTCGACGGCTTCAAATCCTGCTTCCTCGATCAGATTAATCAACTCGGGTTTGGTCATCTTCACTTCGTTGTTCGATTCGACCGAATAACTTTCCGTCAATTCGCCGCCTTCGGTAATCGTCCCATCGACATCGTTGGCGCCAAAGTGCAGCGCGACTTGCGCGAGTCGTTTGCCGAGCATTACCCAGTACGCTTTGATGTGCGCAAAGTTGTCGAGCATCAGACGCGACACGGCCATTGTCTTTAGCGAATCAACGCCCGAAGGCCCCGGCAGATGCGCCATCTGAGTGTCGGGCGGATAGAACGCCAGCGGAATGAAACACTGAAAGCCGCCCGATTTGTCCTGTTGCTCGCGCAGGCGAACCAGGTGATCGACACGATCCTCGTGCGATTCAATGTGGCCGTAAAGCATCGTCGCGTTCGTCTTCAATCCGGCCGCATGAACTTTGCCCGCCAGATCAAGCCAACGCTGTGCATCGCATTTATGCGCGCAGATCATTGAGCGCGTCGGCTCGCGAAAAATTTCCGCACCGCCGCCGGGACAGGAATCCAGACCGGCGTCAGTCAATTTTTGGATCACGTCCTCGTCCGTCATCTTGTAGAAGCTGGCAAAGTGATCCAGTTCGACCATCGTGAAAGCCTTGAGGTGAAGCTGGGGATATTGCCGCTTCAAAGATGAAAGCAGATCGGTGAAATAGCTGAAAGGCAATTTCGTATTCAATCCGCCGGTGATGTGCAATTCAGTGGCGCCTTCGCTCACGGCCTGACCGGCGATGCGCAAAGAGTCTTCGATGTTATGCGTGTAGGCGTCCGGTTGGCGCGGCGTGCGAAAGAAACCGCAGAACTTGCAATCGACATAACAAACATTTGTCGGATTGAAGTGCCGGTTGACGTTGAAATAAGTCGTGCGGCCATGCTTTGCGCGGCGCACGGTGTCGGCCAGCTTGCCCAGTCCGTTTAGATCATCGGTCGCGAAGAGGGCGACTCCGTCGTCAAACGAAAGACGCTCGCCCGTCTTGATCTTCGCGCAGATGTCGTTGAGTTTCGTGTCGGTTGAAAAACTCATAAAAATAAGTCCATCAGGATTTCCAGAATACCGCGCTGCCAAACGTTAAAAACAAAATCACGCTCACGAAAGCATTCGTCGTAAAGAACGCGGCGTTCAGCCGGCTCAAATCGTTGGCCCGCACCAGTGTGTGCTGGTAGATCAATAATGCTCCGGTGGCGATGACTCCGATCACTGCCAGCACGCCCAGGTTCGTCAGAAAGTATAGCGCAACCAACGCGGCGAATGCTCCCGCGTGCAACGCGCGTGAAATCCACAGCGATCGACCGATGCCAAAGCGCGCCGGAATTGAATACAGGCCTTCGCGGCGATCGAACTCAAAATCCTGGCAGGCATAAAGCACGTCGAATCCCGCGGTCCAAAGCATTACGACTAACGAGAGCAACAATGGTGTCGGGCTGTCGATCGCTCCGCGCACGGCGATCCACGCGCCCGTGGGGGCAATCGCCAAACACCAGCCGAGCACCAGATGCGATAGCAGCGTCCAACGCTTGGTGTATGAATAAAGCAGAATGCTGAAGAGCGCGACCGGCGAAAGAAGCAGCGTCAAACGATTCAACATCGCGGCCGCCAGGAAAAAGACCGCCGCGCTAAGAATCGTAAATCCCCAAACGAAGCTAACAGATAGTTTGCCCGCCGGGATTGCGCGCATCTTTGTGCGTGGATTGCGCGCGTCGAAATCCTTATCGGCAATCCGGTTGAACGCCATCGCTGTCGAACGCGCGCCCACCATTGCGACCACGATCCAAATGAGCTGCCAGGCGGTGGGAATGCCTCGCGCGGCCAGGACGGCGCCGAGAAACGCAAACGGCAGCGCGAAAAGCGTGTGCTCGATCTTGATCATATCGAGCGTCGTGCGGATGTTTCTCAGGACCATCTTCGTTTAGAGGCGGCCTACTGCCCGCCACTTCGGTTCATTTTCCAACATCCGGCGGGCAGTAGCCCGCCTCTAAACATCAACTAATTCTTTTTCACCCTTCCAACGCGTTGCGTTGGAATGCGGAATTCCAAACTGATCGAGAATTCGAAAGACCAGATGATCCACCAGCGTCTCGATCGTTTGCGGCCGATGATAAAAGCCCGGACTCGCAGGCAAAATGCTGGCGCCCGCGCGTGCCAGCTTCAGCATGTTCTCGAGATGAATCGCGTTGTACGGCGTCTCGCGAGGCACGATCACCAATTTGCGACTTTCTTTCAAAGTTACATCAGCGGCGCGCTGAATCAAGTTTGTTCCGGCGCCCGAAGCGATGGCCCCCAGCGTACCCATCGAACAGGGAACAATGATCATCCCGACTTGCGGGTGCGATCCCGAAGATGGCTTAGCGGCCATGTTGTCGAGCCGATGCAACCGAATCATTTTCGCTTCCGGCGGCAGGCCAATCCACTCGTTGATTTTTTTCTCGTCCGCCGCGCGCAAGTCGAAGCCAAGTTCAACCATGGCGACCGTCTTTCCGGAATCCGAGACGATCAGGTTGATACGCTCGACTACACCGCTGGCGGCCAGGTGCACTAACGTGCGATGAGCGTACGTTGCGCCTGATGCTCCGGTGATGGCAACCGTCAATTCCATTGATTGGTCAGCGAGCGATGATCTTACGTTTGTTGGATGGCATTCGCAAACTACCTGTCGGGGGTTATGGCCCACCTTAATGAGCGGAGCTAGAGCACCGACTTTAGGCGGTCTTGGTGGCACAGACTTTAGTCTGTGATGCTTTGCCCGTACCACAGACTGAAGTCTGTGACACTAAGAACCCGACTAAAGTTGGTACTCTGACGCCGTGAAGCGGGACGAAATGATTTCACCATGCACGCCTCAATTCGATGCTAAAATTGTTACTGATAAAGCTCGGCGGTTGGATCTGGCAAAGTTCGCAAACGGATGAAGAGCTCACGCGAGTCACAGCGGCGTTCCACCAAGTCGATTGATCGAAACAGCCAGAGGCAGCAGCTCACCGATTTTGCGCGCCGCTTGTTGCGCGAATGGAAGCAGCTCGAGCTGCCGCTCTCAAACGCGACCGTGGTCATTGCCGCCTCGGGAGGAGCCGATTCAACCGCGCTGCTGCTTGCGCTCGACGAGCTCATCAAATCAAAACGGCTGACGATTAAGCTCGTCGTCGCTCATCTCAATCACAAACTACGCAGCAAGGCGAGTGACGCCGACGCCAAATGGGTTTCTTCCCTGGCTAAGAAGCTGGGTTACCTGGCGAAGCTCAAAACAGTCGACGTTCTGACCAAAGCCAGGAGAACCGGCGATAATTTAGAGCAGGCCGCGCGCCGCGCGCGTTACGAATTTCTTGAGCGCGCGAGCAAGGCTAACAAGGCCAGAGCCATTCTGACGGCTCACACGCTGGATGATCAGGCGGAAACGGTCTTACTGAACCTTCTGCGCGGAAGTGGCGCGGCAGGATTGAGTGGGATTGAGCCGGTGCGAAGCATTCGGCCGGGTAATGAAATTAAATTGGCGCGACCGCTACTGTCCTGGGCCAGGCGCTCAGACACTGAGAATCATTGCCGCGAGCGTGGCGTAGATTTTCGGGTGGATGCGATGAACGCCGTCGAAACGTTTGCGCGCGTGCGCGTCCGTAATCAATTACTTCCGTTGATGACAAGTTTCAATCCTCGAATTGTTGAAAGCCTCGCGCGGAGTACGGAAATTCTGCGCGAAGACAATACGGCGTTGGAAAGTGCCGCGACTCGCCTCCTTGAATTGTCGTTGAATGGTGATGGAGCGAAGGGCGGCCGGGACCTGAATGCCGATCTTTTGAAACTAGCGCAGCCCGCTTTGCGTCGCCGCGCTCTGAGACAGTGGATTGCTGCCTGCCGGGGAGACCTGCGCCGGCTGGAACATACTCACATACTTGCGGTCGAGCGGCTTCTATTTAGCACCGGGAGCGGGCGGGTTATCGAACTTCCCGGAGGTGGCCGGATTCAACGAAACAAGGGCCTATTCCGCTACCGCGGACCGCGCTCGAAGCCAAACTGAACCCTTTCAGAGTCAACTGCGTACTAGACTCGCGACCTGTCGAGCTGAGGCACCGCTACGGCAGACGAGCGCATCTTAGGATGTCCATTGAGGCGGCGGCCGGTACGCCGCGCCAATACTGAGGCCGAAGAAGAACAGGCGGCCTCTTACAAGAATGGCCGATTTAGGGTATGATCGGCGTCGGAGGAATCGAAGGCTTTGAGCTCTACCGCACGACAAATCATTTTCTGGCTGCTGATTATCGCGGGCGCGTTGTTGATTTATAAGCTCGTAAATCCCGGCAGCAAGAACCAGCAGAATATCGATCTCACGCAGCTTGATCAAAAGATCAAGGACAAGCAACTGAAATCGCTCATTGTTAAGCAGACTGAAACTGTCGCTGTCGACAAGAATCCGCCTTACACCGAGTTTCACGTTCCGCTAACTAATGAGCAGACCAAGAACGATATCCTGAAAGCGGCGCGTCAGCTTGATAGCGACGGCAAAACCCTGGTCGAGAATGTTCAGGAAGAGGGAAGTTCGAGCCTTTGGTGGCCGGCCCTCTATTACATTCTGCCGTTCCTCCTAATCTTTGGTTTCTGGATTTTCATGCTGCGGCAAATGCAGTCGGGCGGCAACAAGGCTTTAAGCTTCGGCAAGTCGCGAGCAAAACTGCTGAGTAATCAGCAAAAGCGGGTCACCTTCAAGGACGTCGCCGGCGTCGAAGAGGCGAAGGAAGAGCTCCAGGAGATTATCGAATTCCTGAAAGAGCCACAGAAGTTTCAGAAGCTCGGCGGCCGCATTCCCAAGGGCGTTTTGATGATGGGCCCGCCGGGAACCGGTAAGACTTTGCTGGCCCGTGCGATTGCCGGCGAAGCGAATGTGCCGTTCTTCTCGATATCCGGATCGGACTTTGTCGAAATGTTCGTCGGCGTGGGTGCGTCCCGCGTGCGCGATCTGTTTGAGCAGGGCAAGAAGAACGCGCCGTGCATCATCTTCATCGACGAAATCGACGCAGTCGGTCGTCACCGTGGCGCCGGCTTGGGCGGCGGACACGATGAACGTGAACAGACGCTGAATCAATTGCTGGTCGAAATGGACGGCTTCGAATCGAACGACGGCGTAATCCTGATCGCTTCGACCAACCGCCCGGACGTATTGGATCCGGCGTTGCTTCGACCCGGTCGCTTTGATCGCCGCGTGGTTGTTTCCCGTCCTGACGTGCGCGGGCGCGAAGGCATTCTGAAAGTTCATACACGCAAGATTCCGCTCGGCGAAGACGTTGACATCATGGTAATTGCGCGCGGCACTCCGGGCTTTACGGGCGCTGACCTCGCGAACCTGGTTAACGAAGCGGCGCTCAACGCGGCTCGCTATAACAAAAAAGTTGTGGCGATGTCTGACTTTGAGTTGGCCAAAGACAAGGTCCTGATGGGCGCCGAGCGCAAGAGCATGGTCATCTCGAACGAAGAGAAGCGCGTGACGGCTTATCACGAAGCGGGTCACACGCTGGTCGGATTGAAAGTCCCGAACGCCGATCCCGTGCACAAGGTCACGATCATTCCGCGTGGCATGGCTCTGGGGGTGACTCAGCAACTGCCCGAAGGTGATCGTCACAACTACACGAAAGAATATTTACTCGGCCAGATTTCGATCTTGATGGGCGGCCGTATTGCCGAAGAAACTTTCCTCGGCAACATTACGACCGGGGCTTCAAACGATATCGAGAAAGCGACCGAGTTGGCCCGCGCGATGGTTTGCGAGTTCGGTATGTCGGAACTTGGACCGTTGACCTTTGGCAAAAAGGAAGAGCAGATTTTCCTCGGCCGCGAAATCGCACAGCATCGGGATTACTCGGAAGAGACTTCGATTCGCATCGATTCCGAAGTGCGCAAGATCGTCACCGAACAGTACGAACGCGCGCGCCGAATCATCGAAGAGAATCGCGAGACGATGGTGCGCCTGGCCGAAGCATTACTCGAGCACGAATCGCTCGACGGCGTTCAGATTCGCCGCATCGTCGCCGGCTTGACGCTGGACGATACCGGCGAGTCAGGCGAGACAGGCGTGCAGCAGGAACTGCCGGCGGTTAAGGAACCATCCGCGAAGCCGCTCAAGCCGATCCTGCCGCCGATTACCGGAGGCACCCCGGCGCCGGCGTAGGTTGGAACCGCCTTTGTAGCGGGGCGGGCCAGAAAGCCTAAAGGCGAGAGCTTCGGCTCTCGCCTTTTTTGTGTCCAAGCCACATTCTGCTACCGCTTTTCCTTGTCATTAATAGAGCCCGCTACTAGACTGTCAACCCGTAGCTCACAACTAACGTCAACTCAACCTCAGGAGGCGACTTATGAATCCCAACCCGGATGCATCCGGTTCAAACCGCAATCAGCAAGACATCGATTTCGATAATCAACTCAGAAATCTTTTCACCGACGGCTCAGGCATTGTTAGAGGATCCTGTTCGATCAGGAATCTCCCAGGTAGTAGAGACACACACTATCAGCTTGTCAATTGAACGGTTCATACCTTCCATGTGTATGCCGATGCGGGTGCCTCGCGAAGGACGAGTCTCTATGTTCCAGCGCGTTTTTCAAACATAAAATGGGTTGGTAACAGTACCGTCGTAGCCACAAATCCAGTTACCGGCGAAGCGATGAATTTCTATCACGTTCGGAGAACAGCAACGCTTCCTCCACGGAACAAACTTGGTTCCAAATGTATTGGTGAAATCGGGGGCGCCGGAGCGGATCGTCCGGGAGATATGCACTCACATATAACGCTCTTCAAAAGTAGAGAATCGCGCGATCATGTGGAAAGCTGGCGGATGGAGCCCACATTAGTAGTTGTAAATAACGTCCCTGGTTTTCCCCGAGACATAAACAGCAACGTCGCTGAGCATGTTAGAGATGTTCGATCACTTATTTGGGTTTATTAGAATTCAATCCAGGGAGTCACCTTGTGAATCTGATGTTGTTGATCCGCACGGCGTGATGCGAAGATCTCGCGCCTGGCGTAATGTGCGTTGTCGGGCAAGCCTTAGTTTGTCGGGGCTTCGACAAACTGAGATTTGTCGGACATAACATGATGCGAGATGTTTTTTGTTCTAAGGAAGCGCGAGTTCAGCCAGCAGCTTTTCCAATTCAACGGCAGTCGATCTGGGAAAGGCCACGCGTCCACCGGTCTCTTTGGTTAGCGACTTCAATAAGGTGTTCGCCTTGGTCCGTGTGCTCTCACGAATCAGCCCGCGGTCGTCGTCGAGCTCCTGAACGAAACCCACAGCAAAGACTGTAATATTGTGCGCCTTCAACTCCTTGATCAGCTTCTTCTGATCGGCGTCGCTGTTTCTCTCTTCGCCATCGGTAATCAGTATGATTATTTTGTTTTTGTCCGGCGCGCTTTTGTCGAGCGTCTGCGCAATAAACGCTAACGCATCAAGCAGCGTTGTTTGGCCGGGCACGACATAAGAGCTGTCTATCCCGCGGTTCAACATTTGCTCGTCCTGGCTTGCTTCAACCGTGAGTGCCGGCGCGGCCCTTGAGCCCGAGCCGCGACCCGTAGTTTGAAAACCAAATAGTGAGACGGGTCCTCGAGTATGAACCTGATGCACGATGGTCTTGCCGACTGAAACAACGGAGTTGTACTGAGATCTCATCGATCCCGTGTTGTCGAGCAGGATGCCATACGCTATCTTCTTTTCCTGTGCCGCCCCGGCGGTACACGTCAAGAGTATCATCAGCGTGATGATGACGACGCGGGGTGTTGTAGAAAATAAAGACATGCTCTTCGGCGACTGAGCGCCTTTTGGCGAATCCGTGTCGGAAGCCCCCGTTAGAGAGGGCCACGTTTGCAATTAAACACGGATCGTATTCAAAACGTGCCCTCCCTAACGGTCGGGCTTCTGACAATATGCCCGTATCATAATCGCTTCTGAGTGGAGCGATAAAGCTAGAAAACGATTAAGAAATGATTGAGAAGCTGAAATGACTGAGACCGCAGACGTAGTCATCATCGGCAGCGGCATCGTCGGATCGAGTGTCGCTTATCACTTGGCCCAGGCAGGTTGCACGAACGTTCTGGTCATCGAGCGCGAAGCGCATCAGGGCAAGGGCTCAACCGGCAAGAGCATGGGCGGCGTGCGCGCGCAGTTCTCAACGCCCGTTAACATTCAAATGTCGAAGTATTCGATCGACTTCTTCGCGAAGTTCGACGAAGTTGTCGGTCACCCGGCCGATTATCGAGCGCATGGTTATCTGTTTTGCGCGACGAACGAAAATCATCTTGCCTATTTGAAAGCAAATCGCGAGCGGCAAAACGCTTTGGGCGTCACGAACGTCGAATGGGTGACGGCCGAAGATGTCTCGAAGATGGTGCCGCAGCTGCGCGTGGACGACATTCTCGGCGGCACGTTTTGTCCAACGGATGGTTTTGTCGATCCGCACAGCGTGATGATGGGATTCATGCTTAACGCGCGTGAAAAAGGCGTGCGTTTGTGGCTGGATACGAAGGTCTCGGGAATTGAAGTTGAAGGAGGGACTCGCATTTCGGGCGTTCAGACATCGCGCGGGTTCGTCTCAACTCAAGTTGTCGTCAACGCGGCGGGCCCCTGGGCCGCTGAAGTCGCAAAGATGGCCGGCGCCGAATTACCCGTCGAGCCTTTGCGCCGCCAGCTCGTCCCGACTGAGCCGTTCGATCAATTGCCAAAAAGATTTCCCATGGTCATTGACATGTCCACGGGCTTTCATTTTCGTCGCGAAGGGAAGGGAATTCTGCTGGCGTGGAACGACACGCAGGAAACGCCCGGATTCAAGACTGACTTCGATCCGACATTCGTAGAGAAAATCCTGACCCATGCTGCTTCACGCGTTCCGGTGTTGGCCGAGGCTGAAGTCAATCCACGTCGCGCGTGGGCCGGACTATATGAAATGACTCCCGATCATCATTGCATCATTGGGCCGGCGCCGAACGTGAACGGTTTGTATTTCGTCAACGGCTTCAGCGGGCACGGCGTGATGCACTCGCCGGCGTCAGGGCGCATCACTGCCGATCTCATTCTGCAGGGCCATTCCGACCTGGTTGACGCAAGACAGCTCGGCGTCGAAAGATTCAAGGAAGGGAAGTTGTTGGAAGAGACAGCGGTGCTGTAACGATTTACCCGCAGGTGACCACGCAAGCAGTCGATTGAAAACGGTTGCAGTGTGCGATCGCATTCGCTTTACGCGTTGCCACCCGATTACCACTCGATTCCCATCTTATCTTTCGGTCGCGGCACTCATTCCCTTGATTAATGGTGCGAGTTTCGGAAAGCTCAATCTGGTTCCTCGCCAGGCGTAGTCACGCAATCCGTCGATCGCGGTCCACGTCGGATGATAACGCTGATAGATATCGTCAACTTCCATTTCTCCCCAACTGCCATCCGGGTTTTGCGTCTCAAGCAGGTAATTTACGCCTTTGCGGATCAGCGAATGACGTTCAGTCAAGCCAAAAGATTTCAGGCAATCCAGGAACTCTCCCATGCTTTCCGGATCATCCACCGCGATCGCCTGGGTCAGATTCTGTTTCAGGAATGAATACTCGAATGGCAGCCAACTCGGCGACAGGAGATAACGGTTATAAGCGTTCAATGTGTACGTTACATGCGTCACTGCGTAGAGAGCGTCGTCATAATCGGAATTGTCGTGGTCATCGGCTTTTGGATAAGGGCGCATGAAAGCCAACCATTTGAGTGCGTCGGCATAACGCGCGCCCAGTCTTACGCCGTAACGTTCACCCATGTAACTTCTAATCAACGCATCCTGCCAAACGGCGTACCGGCTCATCATGATCAGCCGTCTGCGGCATTGGCGACACGTCCTGCGGCCACGTTCATTCAAAGTTCCGCAAATGCATTCTTCCGGAACATCCGGCGCGGGCGGCTCGGCTTCGGGATCAAAGCCGAAATAATCGCGGGCGGTGAAGTTCCGGGTTTCAGTACGAAGCTCTCTTTTGATTTGATCGTCGCGGATGCCCAAACTGTCTGCGGCATAGCTACCAAACACGAGATTGACCAGGTCTTCAGCGCCGGCGTTCCGAGGGACCTTTGGATTGTGTCGTCGCCAGACCCGTGCACGTTCCCGCCCCATCGCGCGTGCGGTTCGACGTAGTTTGAGATCTTTCGAAGTAGACGCGATACCGTGGAAACAACCAAGATAGTCAAATCCATATTCTTCGAAGTTAGCTCGTTCGCACGCCGTTTGGTAGATGAACTTGAGCCCGCGCTCAATGGCTCGCGGCCGATTATTATTGGGAGTTTTTCGCATAGGACACCCCTACGCCGAGGCTATTTATAGATGGTTGCTCACATCCGACTAAAGCAGCAGGTACTCCGGATCAAGTCGCTGGAACATAAAGAGAATTTCATGAATGTCATAAGGATGGGTGTCTTTACCGGAGAACTTATGCTTAAGCACATCCGCGACGTGCCCTAAACCTTTATGATCGTCAAGATCCAGGTCGGCAAGATGAGCGCCGCCGGCATTGGCTGCGAACGTCAATTGAATATTGCCGGCCGAGTCACGGAGCGTCTTAAAACTATCGGGCTTCTTAACCGGTGACCATCCTGACGGCGGAAACTTGTGCATCCCGCTGTTAACGCTGAAGTACAGCTCCGGGTAGTTGCTCAATGCGGGAAGCAACTCGTTCTTAATTCGCGCATACATCCGCTCGCGGTGTTTGACGTCGAGCCACGTGCGGTCAATTCCACTCACAAAAGTGATCAGTTTGTCTCCGCTCTTGATGGCCTCTTTGGACATTTTCGCGCACAGATTGAGGATAGTGGCGCGGTTTTCTTTAACCAAACCATTCCATGCCGGTTCATCTATTCCTGAGTCGCTGAGGATTTGTAGTAACGCGCCGCCATAAGACTTTGCGGCAAGGTCGGCGTATTCGATCGGATGCGGATTGGCATGATCCGGATCGACAAAGAAATATTCGGTTATCTTATTCGTGCTTCCCGACTCAACATTGATAAATCTCTGTTTGAAGCGATACCGAGTGGGCGTGACAATCATCTGAGCATGGCCGGTGGGAGATGCCGGCACGCCCTGAAGCGTGATCGGAGAGCCCTTAAAACTGACATTAAAAAGTTGCTTCAGGCTCAAAAGCTGAGTGTTGTAGATCTTGATTTCGACTTCGTCTGTGATTGTCGTTCCACGGACGTCCTTGAAGTCGACTATTACGTCCGAGCGATTTATGTTGTCAGGCATTTTGACTCTCCTAAGGTCTGTTCCCTCGCTTTTGGGAGAGGGTTAGGTGAGGGCCGCAGTTGGTAAGAGAGAAAACGCTGCCGCCAATAGCTTCACCCTCTCCCGGAGCGAGAGGGTGGCCGTTAAACTAAGTACTGTTTCTGTGTCGTGCTAAACCCGCCCTCCATATGAGACGGCTTTAGCCTCTCGACTCAGTCTGAAGTTCTCAAGTAGTGAACAGGATCACTTCGCCTCGTCCCCATACAAAAGCATCTGGGGTAAGTTGTCGAGCGTCGCCTTTCCTTTCGGAAATGTGATTTGCCAGACACGATCAAACACTTTGCCGTCCCATTTCGGTGGCCTGGCAATGCCGAGAGCTTTCGCAATGTCAGGGATCTTGCCGTGATGCCAGCAAATCAAAACGACTTTGCTCGCGTACGCGACTTCGTTCAAAATCGTGTCAACCATCTCTTTGATGTCGGCGTCGTTATCCCCAAACCCATCGTTGATAGGCTCTGCCAACGCTGTAGACAGCGGCGTTACCGTCGCGATGGGCCGCTTGCTGTGCTTCGACCTCGCCGTGGCGAAAATGAAGGCCGGCGTTGCGAACCGTGGCTGGACGCCCTTGAGCGGGATTTCCTGGTACGAGCCGATGAACTCTCCGGTCTTCTGATGAAACCGGCAAGCTGACTGCGGCATCGCGGGAACGAACAGCGCCGGCAGCGCAGCCGCGCGGGCGGATCCGCGAATTGAAAGGTTGCGCCCGCCGTCGTTGTCCTTTTTGGGATCGCCGACTTTCTCTCCGTGGCGAATAATCAATACCTGTTGAGGGCCGAAAGTTGTACTCATATTATTTGGTCTCCGGAAACTTGAATCCGATGTAGGTGCCGGAGCTGATACCCATCAATCCCAGCAGCGTGGCGCTGAATTCGGGCATTGTCAGATTGTTGTAGACGGACGAGATGAACATGATTCCCAGCACGATGGTCCAGGCGAAAATCTGAAAGCGGTGAAAACTGTAACCGGACCCGTCCGAAAGAATATCGGTCAGTAAACCCTTGCTTACTCCGGCCGATGCCGGGGGCGTGAGGATCTGGATCTGTTGGTTGAGATCGGTCAGGCGTGTGCGAGCATTCTGCAACTGCTGGTTCAAGCTGTCGCGGTTCGATGTGTCTTCGGGCGTGAGCGTGCTCTTCGCATTGAGAGCGGTGATTTGTGTTTGCAGTTCGGGGATGCTTTGTTCCAGCGTTTGCTTCTCAGCCGTGAAGCTCTGTAACTGGTTCGCATTTGAATTGCTCTTACCCGAATCAATTAGAGCCTCGCCCAGCGCCGTGCCCGCACTGATGCCCATGAGTCCGAGCAAAGACGGAGTGATGGTGTCGAGGGCATCTGTAATCAACCAAATCGTCACATACGAGGCGTAAATCAGAAAGAACCAGAATGCCATTTGGGTGCGGCCCAGATTGTATGGACGCAATTTTCCCGGAACTGGGCAAGGGCCGGTCTCGCGAATCAAATTGGTGCTGCGGGCCAGCCAGAGAAAGATAGCCAGAGTTATCAGCAAGACCAACAGGGCAATAATCCCGTAGAACGGTGAAATGACCGTGAGCGGCAGCGGATGACTCTGATCGAATACGCTATCGAACGGCGACTGATTTTCGAGGCCGACACTAAAGGCTACCGGCCGGCGAGTTCCCGGCGGCTCTCCCAGGAGATCCACCCAGGCACTCCGGTTCTCGGGAGTAATCGCCAAATGGAAATGCAAGTGGTTCTTGCTCGCGTGAATCTCTTCCGGATAGTTGCCGCGAATCGCGCGGCCGTTGATATAAGGAACCAGCTTCGAAGGATCGTTCTTTGCCGCCCACTCATTGAGATGATCGATTTCGACTCGAATGACGACGTCCAGTTCCAAGTGTCCTTCGACGGAAATTACCTTCGGCGCCGGCGCCGCGGCTGGTGAAGGGCTTGACGTTGGTGATGCGAGCGGTGATGGAGCGCTGACGGGGCTCGGCGACGGCGCAGGTGTTTGGGCACTGGCCGCAGGTATAACTGCGAGCACAAAAGCCAGCGCTAACAGAGAGAAAGACCGGGCTACGCAGTTTCGATCCATCGAAAGCTCCATGGTTCGCGGATCAAACGATAGTACGATCCGCTCGCAAATGCTGGTCGGGTGAGGATGCACTCTGGCGCAGGCTCCTTAGGACCAGTCGTATTTAATCTTGGAAATCAGGTTAAGGCGTGCGGATAAATATCTTACTTTCATCGTCGCGTCAATAGTTTGGCGCAAAATTCTTGCAGGCCTCTGCAAAAGCGTTTCTTTAATTCACGATAAGGATGCAAATCTTTGGCAGCGGGGGTAACTCTGTGTTGGTGTGATCATGAGCGACCGGAGCTGGCCGCAGCGCGGCCAAATGTTTATAGACCCTCGCGTCGACGATTTCTTTAGCTCCGGAGGAGCCTAACCAACACAAGTCAACCCTGGAATGTTTCGCTCCTCAGGAGCTTCATTCCATATGGTCGGGGTTTCTATAAATTTGGCCCGTCCGGGACCGGCTGCAACAGTGTTCGCGCAACACGCATTCACCCCACTGCTGAAATCTTTTATCGATTGAGATTTCTGGTGAATCAGCCTAAGCTCTCGTGAACGAAAGCAGGAGGGACTATGAAGCGCAGCTTGTTTTGGATTTTCGTAGCCTTCGCCATCACCAGCGTGACGCTCTTGACGAGCGCGACCCGGGCTACGATGGCGGGCAAAGTTAATGACTCGATGATTGTTTCGACCGATTGGCTCGCGAAACATCTCAAAGACGATTCCCTGGTGCTGCTTCAAGTTGGCGATCAGGCTGAATACACTGCCGCGCACATTCCCGGTGCGCAATTCATTCAAATGACCGACATCTCGACGCCGCGCGGCCAGGGCCTGACGCTTGAACTGCCTCCCGTCGCACAACTGAAAGCGACTTTCGAAAAGTTTGGCGTCACCGATAAGTCACGCATCATCGTCTACTTCGGCAAGGATTGGGTGACACCCACCGCGCGAGTTTTCCTGACGCTCGATTATCTCGGTCTGGGCGACCGCACTTCGGTGCTCGACGGTGGTTTGCCGGCGTGGCAAGCGGAAGGGTGCCCGGTGACTGCCGAGGTGCCACAGCCGAAGCCGGGAAGCTTTACTCCGAAACCGAATGCAAAGCTGGTGGTCGATGCGGCATGGGTCAGCGCCAACCTCAGCAAGTCAGGGATCGCAATTTTGGATGCGCGTCTGCCGCAGTTCTACACGGGAGCAGAGAAGGGCCAGATGCCGCGCGGCGGTCACATCCCGAATGCGAAGAGCATTCCGTTCTCGAGTCTGGTTGAAGACAAGACTAACAAGTTCAAGAGTCCCGAGGCGCTGCGCGCAATCTTTGCCGCCGCGAGTGTGAAGGAGCGCGACACCGTCGCGACCTATTGTCACATCGGCCAGCAGGCCAGTCTGCTGTATTTCATCGCGCGTTATCTAAATTACGACGCGCATCTCTACGACGGTTCGTTTCAGGAGTGGAGTAATCGCAGCGAGCTCCCGGTTGAAAAGGCTGAGACGCCCGCTGTGAAGCCGTGAAGGTAACACGTGGCACAGACTTCAGTCTGTGATAACGGGCAAAACACCACAGACTGTGGTCTGTGCCACTAAGAAGATTCGTTGATCGTCAGGACCTGCGCTTATAATCGTCTTAATGAAAAAGCGAGATGACAAAAACGATTCCGCGTCAGACGATGCGAAGGACGTGGAGGACGAGGAAAACTCCGAAGACGAATCGAGCGCCGACGATCTAAGTCCTAACGAAACTAAGCGAGGCGAGCGTCCGGATAATCTTCAACGCCGGTCGGACTGGTTCCAAAAACGTTCCGGCGGAAAGTAGCCGCTACTTACCTTCTTTCAATCTGAGACTCCAGATGCTGCGCCCGTAGGTGGCCGCAAACAACGTCGAGTCCTTTTGCCGGTAGACCAGATCGATCACGGTCGCATTCGGCAAGTTCTTGGTGAGATTCATCCACACCCCGGACTTAATATCCAATACAAAAACGCCGGCGTCGTTGCCGACGTAAACCCGGGTCAAGTCATCAGGCCGAATCATCACGACATGATGCGGCACGTCCGGGAGTTGACCCTTGTCGACGTCTTCCCAGGTGTCGCCGCCATCGCGCGATCGGAAAAGATGCGCGTGGCCAAAATTCGCCACCGATACATAAACGAGCTTCGCGTCTTTCGGATGCGACTCCAGCCGGGTGATTGTGTGTCCCGGCAACATCGAGCTTGAAATGTTTGGGCTCCAGGTATTGCCGCCGTCAGTACTGCGAAACAATCCGCCGTTTTCGGTGCCCACGTAAATTCGATTGCGATCTGCGGACGCGATTTCGATTGCCGAGATTGCGCTGCCATCCAGATGAGGTGAAACGTGCTCCCAGTTGTCGCCGTCGTTTGTCGTTCGCCACACGCGCGTCGACCCCGTAAACAGAGTATTTGAATCCGTCGGGTCCATCGCGATGAAACACATCCAGACTGAGTTCTGCTCATTCAGTGAGGCTGGCGGGGAAACGTCCCTGCGACTCTTGCCGCGAAAACGAACGATATAGAGGTTGTAAGCCGAAGCGTAAACGTGGCCGGCATCTTCAGGATCAAACACGTTCCAGCCACCGTCGCCATCGAGCAATTCAAAGAACGAGCCCTCGGTACCTTTCGTGGTGATGACGGTGCCGTTGTCCTGCGCGCCGCCGCCGAAGACCAGCTTGTCCGTTTGCGACACGTCCATGTCGTAGAACATTGTGACGGCCAGACCTTTACTCCGATTTGTCCAGGAGTTGCCGCCGTCCTGACTGACGTCCAGCCCGCCATCGTTGGCGGTGTAGACGCGACCCTCAACCGCGGCGGGCATGATCAGAGCGTGATGGTCGGAGTGCGCGTAAACATCAGTTCCTTTAACGGCATCCCAGCGACTAATCCTGCGCCAGGATTTGCCGCCATCCCTGGTGCGGTGCAAATCGACGCCCCCACAAATGACAAAGTCAGGGTTTGTGGGATGAACGACGATCGTATTGTTGTATGAGATTTGCCCTTCCTCGCGAAAGTGTGTGCCGTGAATGCTCGTCCAGGAATCGCCTCCGTTCGCGCTGCGAAAGACACCGAGCAGGAGATCTTTGTCGCCGCTCGACTCATTTTTGGCGAATGCGTACAGCACGTCGGGATTTGATCGACTGATCGCCAGACTGGTCCGCCCGAACGCGGCGGGCGCCGGCAAACCTTTGGTTAGCTGCTCCCATTTCTTACCACCATCAGTTGTCCGATAAATGCCGCTGCGTGAACCCTGTTCGGTGAACGTCGCGTAAATCGTCCCCTTGGTTGTGGGATGGAATATCACCGAATGGCACCAATAATTTTGCGTCGAGACAAACGTCTTGCGCTTCCAGGTGACGCCGGCGTCGGACGATACGTACATGCCGCCGAAGTCTTTTCCGGACGCGCTGACCTCGGCGAGTCCAACGCCGCCGATGATTACGTGCTTTGAATCAAACGGGTCGATGGCGATCACTCCAATACGTTTCGGCACCATGTTCTTATCGGACGAGGCGATGAGCTGCCACGTCACTCCGGCATCATTGCTCTTGTAAAGTCCGACACCTGGATAAGAATCAGCCGACAGATTTGCTTCGCCGGTCCCGCAGTAGATGACGTCGGGTTTGTTGGCATCGAGTGCGAGTGCGCCAATATTCAGAATGTCCTGATCGCTCCAACATGATTTCCACGTTTGGCCCTCGTCGGGGCTGTGCCAGACGCCGCCACCCGCTGATCCGGCCCAGAGCCGATCCGGGTGCTCCGGATGACAAACCAGAGAAGTGATGCGGCCGCCGATGTTGGTTGGGCCAACACATTCCCACGATAAGCTGATGTTCGCGGGCGGCGCCAGCGCTTTAGCCGCGCGCTCACGCTCGCGGATGAGCGTCTGCACCGGAGCTTCTCTGACCGGCCACGAGGTGCGTGCCTGAAACCAGCGACTGCGAACTTTGTGCTGCGACAAACGCGCTTTGCCGCCGCGAACTCTCGCTGGCTTTCCGGCGGCGACGGGCCCCACGTCGGTTGCTGGGCTCTTGCGTTTATCGGTTTTCGGCTTTGATTGTTTCGGCATCAGGTACTCCTAAAAAGGCAACTTGTTATGAGCGCGCGGCGCGGGCAAAGCTATCCCAACTCTCCATTGTCGTCAACAATTTCTCAAACGATCCGGAGACATGTGCTTTTAGGACGGCTGAAGAATATTCATTTGCCTGTGCCATGAGGTTTACATCAATTTTTTTTGCGCGACGCGCGACGCAGGTTGCGCGAGAAGTCGAACTGCGACAATATTCACGCACCAAAACCGGAAGACGAATAGCAGAGAGGATCGAAATGGAACGACGAATAACGAGTTGGTTCAGCCCGAACCTGCAGATGGAAATGCCGCTGGTGGCTTATGGTCAAGCGGGTCAGACCTTGCTGATGCTGCCCACCGCGGCGGCTGATTATCTCGAGTATGAGAGGTTTTATCTCGTCGATGCGATTAAGCCGTTTATCGAGCAGGGAAAGATTCGCGCTTACTCGATAAATAGCGTCAATCGCTGGAGTCTTTTGAATAAAGAAATGCCGCCAAAGCTAAAAGCGGAATTGTTGACCCGCTACGATCGTTACATTGTCGACGAGGTTCTGCCGCTGATTCGCAACGAGAATCCTGAAGAGTACGCGCGGCCGATTACCACCGGAGCGAGCCTCGGCGCTTTCCTGGCCGCAAACGAATATTTCAAACACCCGGATCTGTTTCGCGGAACGATTCCCATGAGCGGCAGCTATGACGTCCGCTCGTTCCTCGACGGCTATTACGACGACAACGTGTATTTCAACAATCCGGTCGATTATCTTTCCAGGCTTGATGACGAGCACTATCTGCCGATCCTTCGCCAGGCTGATTTGATCTACATCCTTTCCGGCCAGGGTTCGTACGAAGATCCGGAACGCAGCCGGCAACTCTCGGGCATTCTAAAGAGCAAGAACATTCCGCATACTTTGGAGTTATGGGGCGCGGACGTAAATCACGACTGGCCCTGGTGGCGGAAGATGCTGCCGCATGTGCTTGGGAAGATGATTGGATGAATGAGGTCAGTACCGAGAGCGGTAGCGACCGGGTACTCATCAATCAATCTCGATTGTAGCAAAGGCGACCCGGTCGCTACCGCTCCCGGTACTGACCCCGACTTATTGATTATCCCGGCGGGCCGTCGTCGCCCTTCTTACCTTTTTTCTTTGCCGGTTCGGCTTCGCGTGGCCGAGTTTGCGGCGGAGTCGCAACCGGCGCCGGTTTTACTTCCTTCGGCGCTTCCGTGTTTGGTTTAGGCTCGGGCGGGGTGTCAGACTTCGTTGACGGCATGGTGCTGTCTTCCAGCCGCGGCTCAGTGATCGCGCTGGGCGTCGTGGTGTTTTTTTCGTCAGTCTTCTCGGGATCTTCTTCCACGGCCATCTGCGCGCGTTCCAGCGCCAGCTCGCGCTGACGTTGTTTGTACATTTCCTTCATGTCTTCCGGCATCGACGGCGCCTTCGGGAAATCTTCCTTTGGCTTGTCCTTCAAAAAGTCTTTCATGAAGTCAATGAACATCGGTAGCGCGCCGTGCGCGCCCGTCATGTCATTGCCAAGCGGCCGCTTTCGTCCGGGATAACCCAGCCAGGTGCCCGTGACGTAGGTTGGCGTGTAGCCGATAAACCAAACGTCCGTGTGATCGTTGACGGTGCCGGTCTTGCCGGCGAGGGGCACGCCGAGAGAACTCGCGGCTGATGCCGTCCCGCCCTGAATGACGCCGCGCATCATTGAAACCATCGTCAACGCGACGTATTCACTGAAGACCTTGTAAGTGGTCTTCTCCCATTCCTGCATTACGGCGCCATCACGATCCTGTACTTTGCGAACCATGTGCGGCTCGACGCGAATGCCCTTGTTCGGAAACGCGGAATACGCCGAGACCATTTGATCGAGCGGCACTTCAGTCGCACCCAACGCCGACGGGAGGTAAGGCGCCATCGGCACCTTGATGCCAAAGCGCCGCACCATCTGCGCGCCAGTTTGAATGCCGACTGTTTGCAGCAAGTGGACCGCCGGAATGTTCATCGATTGGGCCAGCGCCGTCCGCAAAGGCATGTCGCCGTTGCTGGTCGAGCCATTGTAGTTATGTGGTTGCCAACCGTTGATGTTGATGGGCGCGCCGCTCACGGTCGTGTCAGGCGTCATGCCCCATTCGATCGCCGCGCTGTAAATGAACGGCTTGAACGCCGAACCGGTCTGACGGTAAGCCTGCACCGCGTTATTAAATTTATTAGTGAGAAAGTCATAGCCGCCGACCATGGTCACGATCTCGCCGGTCTTGGCATTGATCGTCATCATCGAGCCCTGCACGGCGGGAATTTGATTAAGCTCGACTTTCAAACGACGCGACTTTTTATCGACTTCCTTGATGATGAACTCGGCGAGATACCCGGGCTTGAATTCAGCGCGCGGCGTGCGGTGACCCCAGCCCATGTCGGCGCCGGTAACCGTGGCCGTGTAATTTCCAAAACGCACGGTCGCGTCTTCACCGACCTTCATCACGAGGCCCATCAGATAACGGCCGGGCACATATTCATTTCGATACCAGTCAGGATATTTATAGCCGTTAAGTTCCTGCTGCGTCGGCACGCCGCTGTTTGCGGATGTCGGAATCGCCTGATACGAAGAGCGCCAACCGCCGTGTGATTTGTCATACCAGCGCAGGCCCGAGCGCACGACTTCGTAAGCTTTGCGTTGCGCGGCCACGTTGATGGTTGAGTAGACCGACAGACCGGTTTGGGCCACGCGAGTCGTGTAAGTGTCTTCCAAACTCTGGCGGATGTATTCAACGGGATAATCGAATGCGGGTTCGGTCGCCTGCGGCGGTTGGTAGTAAGCCGCATCGGAAAGTTGAATCGGTTTGGTCTTGGCCGCATCGACTTCTGACTGCGATGCAAAACCGGTCCTCGCCATCTGATCCAGAACCAGGTCGCGTCTTTCTTTCGCTTTTACCGGATTCGTTGTCGGTGAATATTCGCCGGGCGCTTTGGGAATGCCGGCGAGCAGCGCCGCTTCATCGAGCGTTAAGTCTTTCGCTTGCTTGCCGAAGTAGGTCTCGGCCCCGGCTTCGACGCCGTACGCGTTTGCTCCCAGAAAAATGTGGTTCGCGTACAGCTCCATGATTTGGCTTTTGGTGTAGTAACGCTCAATTTGCAGCGCCAGGACCCATTCATTCACTTTGCGCTTGTACGTCTGTTCGCGAGTCAGAAAAAGGTTTTTGGCGAGCTGCTGCGTCAGCGTCGATCCGCCTTCAACCTTGTCGCTGGTGAGGTTCTTCCACGCGGCGCCGGCGATGCGAATGGGGTCGATGCCGATGTGATCGTAGAACCGGGCGTCCTCGACCGCGAGAATCGCGTTCTTCATCACTGGCGGAATCTCGTCGTACTTCAGAGGGATGCGCTTTTCGAGTGCGAACTCTCCAATCACGGTCTTGCCGTCATCTGCGTAAATGCGCGTGACCACGCTGGGCCGGTAAGTCGCGAGCGCGGCAACCTCGCTGGCAGCCTGTGAATAATTGAGCTGGTACGCGGCGATAATTCCCGTCAATCCGCCCGCAGCCAACGCCAACAAGACTACCGCGGGAAACCAAAAACTTCGCAGCAGGTGTTTGCGCTCGCCCGGAGGCGCCGCGACGATTGCGCCCGGCGTATATGATTTCAAGCGGTTAATTGGTGGTTTCGCAGCCATTTTTGCATACTCCTCTGGCTCAACAATGCTTCAAGATCGCGTTTTCGGGCAACGTGGATTCCCACAGTGGATGCGGCCTGCTGAAGATTATAGCCCACGGGGAAGGGAAGGCTCGACTGCTCAGAATCGTCGGTAGTGCCCCAAGTTGAATGACTTTGCGTAGCCCAGGGGTTTACCCCTGGGAACGGGAATGGGGGATATTTTCAAAGCCCCATTAATGGGGCTTCAATAACGCCTCGTGTTTCTAACCCAGGCGCCTGGGCTAGAGAAAAACGTCGCAATGAATTAGTTCACAACCGATTCGTCCTCATGCTGTTCTCGGCGGCTCTCTGCGGGCTCCTCGGTATTTCCTCGGCGGTTATTCCCTTCGTTACGGCTTGACCGCCGAGAGACAACGGAGGGTTTCGGAGAGGAACGCAGAGAATAATTCAATCTCATCCGAACGAACTGTCATCGGCGGATGGCCCGTAAATAGCAGGCACCTTCGCACCCATCAGACGCAGATAGACAGTCAGCTGGCCGCGATGGTGAGCCCAATGCAGAATCGTGTCCTGGATCATCTCGTGACGCGGCGCTTCCGCGACCACTTTGCCGCCCGCCTTCAGTTGCCAATTGGTCTTCAGGTGATCGTCCGTTGCTTTGGCGAACGCCTCGCGTGCTCCCGCCGCCGCTTTATCCAGCGCTTCGACTAGTTCAGCGCTCGAGTCCAGGCGCTTCTGTTCAAATTTGCCGCCGTCCTTGGGCGCAATGTCCAATTCATCCTGATTGATCTGCATCATGATCCACATCGGGATCGTCGCTACCATGTTTGCGAGATAACCGAACAGCATCGATTTGTGGTGTGGCTTCCAGTCATACTTGCCTTCGGGCGCTTCCTGGAGCGCGCGGCGCGAACGATCAACTTCCCGATCCATTTCAGCCAGTAAGAAATCCTTCAGATTCATATGCGTCGTCCCCTTTTTGTAAATCGTAAATGGTTAATCGTGATTAGTAAATCGGCGTCATGTCTTGAGCAGAACGGGTTGCGTGACGTGCGTGCATGGCGTTCCACAATTACATGGCTGACTCGCCAGCCCCCGACGCGGGCGGAAGTTCTGTAGCCCAGGGCGTAAGCCGTGGGTATCAGTTGGTAAAACAAAACAGCCGCGGAGCGGCGAAACTCCAACAGGAGTCGTTCCGCCGCGCTGCGGCTCATTCCAGTTTTTTCAAAGCGATCCCATGGCTCACGCCATGGGCTACAGATCTTTTGCCGCTCCGCGGCTGAATTTCGTGGCGGGGGCGGCCTCGGACTGTTTTCAGCTTCCAAGCCACGGCAACTCCAATCCCGATCAACCAATCAAAACTTCACGTCAACTCGACGCCGAGTTTTGCTGTCGGTTAGAGTGAACATCACGGGGGATAACTATGTTTCGATTTGCACGCTTTCTTTCTTGCTTCTGCTTCATAATCACAATTGGTACCGGCATGGTGATCGCTCAGGATTTTCATTCTTACTCAAACCCTGTGGCTGTGCGGGTGAGCCATGTCGATCTGGACTGGGATGTCCTGTTTGACCGGAAGATTCTGAAAGGTACGGCGATCCTGACGCTCGCGAGAGCGAATCAAGCTGAACCGTTGATTCTCGACACGCGGGAATTGAGTATCGAAAAAGTTGAAACGTCCGTAGATGGAATTAAGTTCTCGCCGGGAACTTTCACGGTCGGCGCCAATGACAAGATTCTCGGCGCGCCGCTCTCAATCCCCCTGCCGCCGAACGCCAAACGCGTTCGCATTCATTACTCGACTGCTCCCGGAGCTTCCGGTTTGCAATGGCTCGAACCTGCCCAAACCGCCGGCAAGAAACATCCTTTCGTCTTCACTCAATCGCAGGCGATTCACGCGCGCAGTTGGATCCCCTTGCAGGACACGCCCGCAGTGCGCGTGACTTACACGGCGCGCGTGCGCACGCCGCGGCAATTGCTCGCGGTGATGAGCGCTGAAAATCTTTCCGGCGCCGCCCGCGACGGTGATTACAGTTTCCGGATGCGCCAACCGATTCCTTCGTATTTGATTGCGCTGGCAGTTGGCGATTTGCGTTTTCGAAGTCTGGGCCCGCGCACGGGAGTTTACGCAGAGCCGCCGGTAATCAATCTCGCCGCGCGTGAACTGAGCGATACAGAGAAGATGGTGGTCGCGACTGAACGACTTTATGGTCCATACCGCTGGGGCCGTTACGACATTCTGGTTTTGCCGCCGAGTTTTCCGTATGGCGGGATGGAAAATCCGCGACTCACCTTTGCCACACCCACGATTCTGGCTGGTGACAAGAGCCTGGTCTCGCTTGTCGCCCACGAACTGGCCCATTCATGGTCAGGCAATCTGGTGACGAATGCGACCTGGCGCGATTTCTGGTTGAACGAGGGCTTTACGACTTACCTTGAGCGGCGGATTCTCGAAGCCGTCTACGGTCGCGAGCGTGAAGAGATGGAAGCCACTTTGGGTTTGCGTGATCTGAATGATGACATCGCCGCACTTCCCGATAACGACGAGATTCTGCATATCGATCTGAAGGGTCGCGATCCGGATGACGGCTCGACCGACATTCCTTATGAAAAGGGCGCGCTCTTTTTGCGTCATCTCGAAGAAACTTTCGGACGCGCGCGTTTCGATCGTTTCCTGCGCGGCTACTTCAATCACTTCGCTTTTCAGAGCATCACGACCGAGCAGTTCGAAGCGTATCTGAAGCAGAACCTTTTGGATAAGAATCCTGCGCTAGCCGCAAAAGTTCCGGTCGATGACTGGATCAATAAACCGGGAGTTCCCGCGAGCGCGCCGAAGGTTAGCTCGCCGGCATTCGGGAGAGTTGAAGATCAAGCCCGGAGTTGGTTGCGAGGCGAACTGACAGCAGCAAAAATTGCGACCGCGAAATGGAGCACGCAGGAGTGGCTGCATTTTTTGAAGACCGTGCAGGACGAAGTCAGTACCGGGAGCGGTAGCGACCGGGTCGTTTCATCGGCTAAGGCCGCAGAGCGAATGGAAGAACTGGACAAAGCATTCCATCTGACGCGCTCAGGAAATTCCGAGATTGCTTTTCAGTGGCTGCTGATGTCGATCCGCAATCGTTACGAGCCGGCCTATCCGCGTCTGGAAGAATTTCTGCTGACCATCGGTCGCCGCAAGTTCATCAAACCGCTCTATGAGGAATTGGCCAAGACACCGGAAGGGAAAGAACGCGCTTTGCGAATCTACCGCATCGCCCGTCCGACCTATCATCCGATCGCCGTCACTTCGATTGATGAAGTGTTGAAGTGGAGTGGGCAATAGAATATCCACACATTACGCAGATTCCACAGATTAGGAATTTGCCGAATTGGCCGATCCGGCTTACTGGTTTCGAATCTGTGAAATCTGTGGACTTAGTCCGGTTTCGGTCTTCCTCAATTCAAACACCATCGTCACGATAAAGAGTTCGTCAGGCCCGAATTGTTCGTGATAGAATCCGCCCGCCTCGCAACCTTTTTCCAACTTGCCCTGACCTTAAGGAAGGAGACCGGTCATGCCTGATTCAAAAACTACACATCAGAATTCGCGAAAGCAGTTTGATGCGATCGAAGCCATCAAGTCGCGTCGAAACTTTCTGCAGTTGCTGGGCCTGGGAACAAGTTTGATTGGTGTCGGCGCGCTCGAGGGATTGGTGTTTCCGAGTTCCGCGATGGCCGATTGTGCACCGCCACCCAGTAAGGTCCCGGCGATACGGATAGCGCGGGATTGCCGGGCGATTACGCCGCGGCGACCAGCATCGACCCTAACCTCTGCGGAAATCATCAAACTTAGAGCTGCTTATAAGGCGATGCGCGACCTTGATACGAGCGACCCTAACGACCCCCGAGGTTTTCAACGCCAGGCCAACATCCATTGCTGGATGTGTTCTGAAGCCGCTGCGTCCCAGTGGGTCCATGGCAGTTGGAAGTTTTTCGCCTGGCACCGCGCGTATCTTTATTATCACGAGCGGATACTCGGAAAATTGATCGGCGACATGGATTTTCGCCTGCCGTACTGGGATTGGGACGTCGCATCCCACCGGAAGATGCCCAGCGCTTACACCAATCCAGGTAACGCTGCCAATTCGCTTTGGAATTCAACCCGGGAGATGAGCGCGACGGATGAACTTCCCGATGAAGACGTCGGCGAAGATGTTATGGAAGCCTCGATGACTGCGGATACTTTCGAGGAGTTTGGCGGCACCGCGTCCGACAACGGCATCCCGGAAGGCGTTCCTCACGGCAGCGTCCACGTTGACGTAGACGGAGATATGGGGACGTTTGAAACCGCCGGGAAGGACCCGCTCTTCTATGCGCATCACTCAAATGTCGACAAGATGTGGTCGGACTGGAATCAGGGTTCGTCATCGCACACAAATCCGACTGATGCCGCGTTCCTGAATCTCACTTGGAACTTCTATGACGAGAACAAGGTGTGGCGTTCAATTAAGGCGTCCGACGTGCTCAACCACGAAAACCAGTTGCGTTATGTCTATGGTCCGGCGAAGTTCAGGGCAATTCTGCCATGCTTGCTGCAGTGGGTCGCAGTGCGCACGGATTGGCGGCTGAGTCGAACGGTGAAATTGGCCCAGGCGAATCGTGTAACAATTAGTCGAGCGCTGGACAGCGGTGGGCGCGCACGCATGCATCTGACTGATGTGGTGGTGCCGATGGACAAGAGCGCTGTATATCGTGTGTATGCGAATCCCGAAGCGGCCAGAGCCGATAAAGGCCCGGGCAGCGACGATTACCTGGGAACGATTCCGGTGGTACTGAATGATCGCAAGGGTCTGCATGTGCACAAGCGGACCAGAAACGTGACCTTGAACGTGACGGGAAAGAGATTCGAAAGACTCGCGGCAACTGCGCCCAACTTGACTCTCGTCGAGCGGGGCGCCAAAGAAAACGTACGCCGGGTTATGCCGGTAACGGCCCGGGACGTGCACTTTACGGTCGCCGCCGTTGAAAAATGAGGTAAGCAAAGTGTTAAGAGCGATAGTTTTTTTGCTGTTTCTCGGCGCGAGCTTTTTCGCGGCGGCCCAAACTCGGGATGAGCACCCGCGTTTTGTGCTGGCGCTCCCGCCGCAATGGCAAGAGTCAAAGCTGCGGGTTGTGATTGAGGGAGTGCGTGCACCGGGAAACGTGCCCTTCAAACTTCGCGTTTCGGCGATTGGCGAAGACAAGAAAGAGGTTAGTCTGGGCTCGATAGGCGTTGAAGCTATTGGGCCCGGCAAGACCGCACCCCGATCTTTGCGGCCGGTTCGCCTCGATATAACACGTTCGCTTCAACGGTTCCTGGGAAGCAACTCGAATCCGGAGAAAATCGAATTGGGAATTCTACCCGTTGACTCGCGCAACAATCCCATCAAAGGTCTGGAGTGGTCCGTAAAGAGCGTTCGGCTTGAGGTTCCGCCAAAATAGACGCGGAGATTAGTAGGGGAACCACAACTCGCAGATTCGCTCGGCATGCGATTTCGGTCCGGTCTTTCGCCAAAAAATACCTTGTAAGTTTACGTAAGTCAGTCCGTCAGGACTCTACGGTGTCAGTTCAATCACCACATCCGTAGCTTTGATCTTGTCTTTGCTGATGCGAAGCGAGCGACACCGCTACTTAAACTCTATCTGCTTATGCTCGCCGGCATCGGCCTCTTCACCGGTGACGAGCGCCGAGACAAAGTCCAACACAAAACTAACCGCGCTCGCAGGGCTGTCCCAGTACTCGGCCTTCTGGACCTTGACGCGCAGCAGGGCCAGATTCGGATCGTCTTTGCCTTCGGGAAACCACATCCGGAATTCCGGCCGCCAAAGCTCGTCGATCTTTTTCCGGTCTCGCACTAGTTGCGCGCGGCCAGTGACGGAAACGTAATTCTGGTTCTGCGGATCGGCGAAGCTGACATTCACCCGCGGTGTATCTTTGATCTCGCTAACCTTGTTTGAAAAAGCGCCGGTAAAAAACCACAGCTCGCCGTTTTGGTCGATGTCGCCATTCGAAGACATCGGCCGGCTGTGTAAATCTCCGCGTTCATCAATCGTCGTCAACATACAGAAGTCGATGTCCTTGATCAGTTCCCGCAGCTTTTCTAAATCGTGAGTTGGAATCAGTGCTGTTGCGCTCATGGTGTTTTCCTCTGGAATCTTTGATTTGGAATCTATGGCGCCTGAATTCTTCCCCACCAAAGTCACAGATCCGTGTCGATGCTGGTACGAAGATGAGAAGAAAAACAAAGCTTCGGCGATCAACTCATTCCACGCCACCTGCTGCTTCAATCAGCTTCATCGCTGGTTCGCTGACGAAGACTTTGGCGTGGGAAGCGGCGGCCCCACCTCGTGGTGTGGCCTTAAGGATAAACGCTTGGCAAGTTACACTCACCCTTTGGCGAAGAGGAGACACGCCCTTGATCACATGCTTCATTCGATACACCTTGGATCCGAACAAGACGGCTGCCTTCGGACATTACGCGCGCGTGTGGATGCGTTTGATTGAGAAGTATGGTGGGACGCACCACGGATACTTCGTAGCGGATGAGACACCACCGTCCGCAGCTTTCAGTTTTCCTGGTATTGGTGAAGCGGGGCCGGAGAACATCGCCTTGGCGTTATTCAGTTTTCCCACGCTCGAAGCTTATGAAAGTTACCGGCGCGATGTCCCGAATGATCCTGAGTGCGTTGCCGTGACCAAACACCGCGAAGAGACGAAATGCTTCACAAAGTATGAGCGGACCTTTGTGAAAGCGATCGAGAGAAGTGATGGGTGAGGTGGCACGCGCATCCTGCGCGTGATTTCACGGGCGCAAAGAATGTCCGACAAACTTCAGTTTGTCGCTGTCGTGCAATGAGCGTTCGTTTGAAATAATCGACAAACTGAAGTTTGTCCGGAACAAACTGCATCCAGATGAGTCAGTCTTACAAGTCAATCACCATACCACCACGCTTGGCCCGCTGGTTGACGCCCGTGACAATGTCTCTTTGCACGGCACTCCAGATCGCCGGCCGCTGCGTTGAGACTTCATTGAACAAATTCTTGAGTGGTTCGATTGTTTCTTCAGGAGGCAGAGTCGAAAGCGCAGGTGCTACACCGACGCTGCTGAAGTCGGGCGAAGCAGTGATCAGTTTGCGCGTCGCCAATCCTTGCAAAACAAGTGTTCGCGCGTGAATCCACGCTTTTCCAAACTGCCGGCGAAAGGTTTTTTGCCACAAGCCCGCTATGACGGGCACGCGTTTGCTGTGACCCTTTCAGGGTCAAATCAAATATTCCAATCTGATCCGGGGGTATCGTCCCGATGAATCGGGACT
>UEXV01000035.1_pt1 | contig 70089 bp, 55 predicted proteins | sample 4301181 | NCBI WGS metagenome assembly UEXV01 (sample SAMEA4773175, study PRJEB27434) | metagenome | biome: 2259; feature: agricultural soil; material: soil | place: USA | collected 2014-09 | depth 0.25 m | reverse complement strand
TAGCGACGGCTGAAACATTCACTCAATCGTCGCTAACGCGACGCGACTCGCTTGCCGTCGCGATCCCGGCCTTAAAAGGCCGGGCTAAATTCAGTCGTCGCTCTGCGACGAAGCCGACCCACCAACGAGGGCCGTTCTGCCGATAGACTTTTGCAGCAAAGCCCGCCGTCGCCGCTTCGCTTTGCCGGCGCACTCCAAATCACGCCCGAACTTCGCATTGTTCGATGTCGTAAGGCTCTTCAGGAGGTGAAAGCTTTGTACTGTTCATCCTGCGGCGTGGCTGTCACTCCGGGCTTAACTTACTGTAATCGTTGCGGCGCGAAGCTGAATCAGAGCGAGAGTGCCCGCAAGTCATCAGAGGTAAAACCTGAACTGGTCGTATCGGCGATGGTCGCAACCTTCATCTTCGGGCTCATTGGCCTCACGGCTCTGATGGGCGTTTTGAAAGTAATACTTCAGTTGCAGTCGGGTCAGATCTTTGGCATCGCGGCGTTCGGGTTTCTGCTGATGCTGCTGCTGGAAGGCGTGTTCATTACACTTTTGTTTCGTCGCCGAGGTGACAAAAAAGCTGATGATGTTGCGCAATTGCCGCGAGCGACAAAGGAGCTTGACGCCGCCCATCCACAGGGCCTGCCGGAAGGCGTGGGCAGCGTGACTGAGCACACGACCCGCGCGTTTGAGCCGATCTATCGCGAGCGGGGTGCGAAATAAGCACGGCCGTACTACCTCAAAGACCTCACAAGACGCTGCTCGGAAAGGGTTGTTAGCTGACCCTAGACTCAACAACCGCAAATATTTTTGGATTGGATCGTCTTTACTTAGCTTGATGCTAAAATCCGCCTCAACATTTTTTGATTGAGGTGAGAAGTTTCACGTCAACTCCGTCAGGTATAAATTCCGAAAGGAGTCCTCAAAATGAAGAGACTTAGGAACCACCCTCTGGCAGCAACCGCTTTGGTGTTGTGCCTTTGTGCAGCGGCAACGCTTGGTTTGGCAACTGTGTATGCGGCGCCGCCTGCGATTACGATTCAGGGTTGCTACAACGACACGAATGGAAATCTTCGGCTGGTTAGTTCTCCGAGCGATTGCCGAAATCACGAAACTGCGATCAGTTGGAATTCAGCAGGACCTCCGGGGGCCGGCGGGACCGGGTGCAAACTTGACGACGTTCCGACACACGCGCACGGTTGAAAACACTTGCGGCCCATTCAACAACTTCACTGTCATCGACAACGCAGCAATAAACGGCAATGGCGATGCGATGGTATTCGTGACGGCGATTGTCGGAATCAACGGCGATGGGTCGAACACCAATCCGAATTCAAATATGAATCTGACCTACACGGGGGCTTCGATGTTTGGATCTTGTCCGGCCAATCGTTGGGTCATCGCCGGCGGGGACATCTCGGTCGGCGCGCAATTCAATGTGTTGGTGGTTGGTCCCTGAATAACAAGTGGCACAGACTTCAGTCTGTGATCTACTAGAGAGAATCACAGCCTGAAGTCTGTGCCACTGTCTGCAAATCTTTGTGTAACTTGTCCAGTAACACGTTCAATCTCCGAATCGTGCGCCTCACCCGAGCGCTTTTCATGGCCCTGTCGTTGATTGTTTGCTTCGCTGCGCTGGCATCCGCACAAACAACGCCGGCGGCAATCGATTCCCTGTTCACGGTCGCGGGCCAGCTTACGATCCTCGAGATGGAACCGCACTGTAAGTACAACATTCTGCTCGCGGATAAGATCATCTTTCAGACAGATTGTCAGAACGAATCGAGCAAGTATTACGCGACTCCTGAGCCAACCATTCACACGTTCCACAAGTCGCTCGCCGGCGTCGGTGATTTCGATGAAGTCGTTCTGTTCCAAATGCAGATGTTAGGAAATGCGTGTGACGGCGGCGATTTGATCTTCCTGGGCCTGAGAAAGAACAGGTCTTACGTACTATCAAGTGGGATAGATTTTTGCGGCGGCCGGCCGCCGGTAATCACCTGGGGACCGGATAAAGTGACGGTGCTGATTCCTGGTGGCCCACCCAACCGCGGCAAAGGCTACATCCCGCCTGAGACATGGGTTTACCAAAACGGCCGGGTAAAGAAACTCGCCGCGAAGAGCAGTCGCAAGAAGTGAGTAACGCATCACCTGCTTTGAGTCCGCGGAGCGGACGCCAGCATAAAGCCTGGGGCGCAAGCCCCAGGATCGCGTCAACAAGAGCAATCAAAGCCCGCGAAGCGGGCGTCAGCCGAATCATTGGACGAATGTTAAGCGAACGGCTATCACCCGCTTCGCGGGTTTATTATTTTTGCTACTTGACCCCGGGGGCTCGCGCCCCAGGCTTTATGCTGGCGTCCGCTCCGCGGACTGAAGACAACATGATGCGTCAAGTATATTTTCAACGCCGCGTATTTCTGAAAGCATGAACAGTCACACACACGACCTGGCTGAGAGAATTTGGCATTATCATCGAATGCAGCATGAGCTTGAGCCGGCTGACGTGATTCTGGTTCTTTGCAGCCACGACAAGAAGGTGGCCGAAAGAGGCGCGCAGTTGTTTCTGGAGGGGTGGGGGCCGCTGCTGATTTTCTCGGGTGGGCTGGGCGCGATCACCAGCAGCATGTGGACGAAGCCTGAGGCTGATCAATTTGCGGAGATTGCCATCCAGTTAGGCGTGCCGCGCGAAAAGATTCTCGTCGAGAATCAATCAACAAACACCGGCGAAAATATTCTGTTCACCAGACGTCTGTTGGCGCAAACGCAAATCGATCCGCAGCGGTTCATACTGGTGCAGAAGCCGTACATGGAGCGCCGCAGCTTTGCCACTTTCAAGAAAGTCTGGCCAGAGAAAGATCTGGTCGTCACCTCGCCTCAAGTTTCATTCGATGAGTATCTAAAAAATTATGCCAACAACGAGCTCTCAAGCGACGACGTGATCAGCATCATGGTTGGAGACTTGCAACGGATCAAGTTGTACCCGGACAGGGGATTTCAGATTCATCAGGAGATACCGGATGAGATTTGGTCCGCTTATGAAGAGCTGGTCCAGGCGGGCTATGATCGTTACCTGATTGCGTGAGCAGAGCGTGTCAGAAGCCCGACCGTGAGGGAGGGCAAGACTAGCGGATAATGACTCTTCAAGAACCCGAGACTGAGAACCTATTTTCATACGGAACCCTGCAGAAAGCAGAAGTCCAACTGGCGACATTCGGCCGGACGATCAAAGGCCAGGCCGACACTCTGATCGGATACATCCCTAAGACAATCGAAATTCAGGACGAAGAATTTGCCAGAAGGAATGGCGCGCAACAACGCAATCTTTATTTCACCGGAATCGATTCAGACACCGTTGCAGGCGCCGTTCTGCGAATAACGAAGACGGAGCTGGAGCTGGCCGATAGTTATGAGCCTGCCGAATATCGGCGGGTCATCGTTAAGCTGAGTTCAGGATGCGAAGCCTGGGTCTATCTGTGTAATCACTAACCTGGCGTTTGATTCTCGCCAGCCTTCCAGCTACTGTCCTAAATTCACGGTGTTAGAGTACAAACTTTAGTTGAGTTCTTCTTTTCGTGAGAGAAAAGCCCGACTAAAGTCGGTACTCTAAACGCCGCTCATCAAACCAGGACTACCGCAGCTTCTCATAATCCATGGAACAAACGCTGCGTCGCTGAGCGTATCGGATATGAACGCAGAACCGATCAGTCCGTCCGGACGACTGGATGAATCTTAAACTATGAACCAACTGTCTGCTCGTAAGCCTCTCAGACTTTGGCCCGGCATAATCGCCGGCCTCCTGATCTTGTTGGGCTGGTTTGTGGTGCCCCTGATCATTCCGAAGGTCGCTCTCTACGCGATGATCGCCGGACTCGTTGGTGTCCTGGGCGTTCTGCTGTGGTGGCTCACCTTCAGCCGCGCACGTTGGTTTGAGCGTCTCGGCGCAATCGTCCTGATTGCGCTCGCTTTGTATGGGACCCTGCAGGTCGTGCACGTGTCCATCAGGGGCGGCGCGATGGGAAATCTGCTTTATGTTCTTGCCATCCCGGTGCTGGCTCTCGGCCTGGTGGTGTGGGCGGTGGCAACTCACCGCCTTTCAAATGGATTGCGGCGCGGTCTGTTGGTGGTAACTATCTTGCTCGCGTGTGGGATCTTTACGGTTATCCGGACGGGTGGCTTAACCGCCACGTTCGATAACGATTTTCACTGGCGCTGGTCAAAGACTCCCGAAGAGCAATTGCTCGCACAATCCGTTGATCAACCGGTGACGCTCGCATCAAATCCCGCAGCTTTGACATCAGTCAAAACGGGGAATGACTGGCCCGGATTTCGCGGACCACAACGCGACGGCATTGTTCACGGCACGCGAATCCAAACTGATTGGACAGCCTCGGCGCCGGTCCAGTTATGGCGTCAACCCGTCGGGCCCGGCTGGTCTTCATTCTCGGTTCGCGGCGACGTCTTTTACACACAGGAGCAGCGCGGCAATGACGAAGTCGTCGCCTGCTACAGCCTGACGACCGGCAAGTCCGTTTGGAGACATAGCGACAACGCACGGTTCTGGGAATCAAATGCGGGCGCCGGCCCGCGCGGGACGCCGACCATCAGCAACGAGCGCGTGTACGCGCTGGGCGCGACTGGAATTATGAACGCGCTCGATGCGGCGACCGGCGCAGTCGTCTGGTCGCGCAACGCGCAAGCCGACACCGGAACGAAGCTTCCGTTCTGGGGCTTCGCGAGTTCACCTTTGGTGGTCGATGACGTCGTTATCATTGCGACTGCCGGCAAACTCGCGGCTTATGAAATCGCCACCGGCAAAGCGCGCTGGTACAGTTTGGCGAATGACTCTGGTTACAGCTCGCCGCATCTGGCGACTATTGGCGGCGTGAAGCAGGTCTTGCTTCTCAATGGCGTCGGCGTGACCAGTTATGCGCCATCAGATGGGAAACAACTCTGGCAGCATCCTTTGCCACCCGGCCCGCGCATTGTGCAACCAGCCCTGACTTCCGAAGGCGATGTCCTGACGCACGATGGCGAAGGCAGCAGCCTGCGTCGCCTGGCGATCTCAAACGGCGCCAATGGATGGACAGTCCAGGAACGTTGGAGCTCTGACGAATTGAATCCTTACTTCAGCGACTTTGTAGTTCACAAGGGGTTCGCGATTGGCTTCTCTGGCAGCAGCCTCGCGTGCATTGATCTCAAAGACGGTAGTCGTAAGTGGAAGGGTGGAAACTACGGACACGGTCAACTCATTCTTTTGGCTGAACAAGAGTTACTAGTAGTGCTCTCAGAGGCGGGTGAGGTTGCGCTGGTTAAAGCAACGCCCGACCAATTCACCGAACTCGCGCGGTTCCCGGCCATCAAGGGCAAGACCTGGAACCATCCGGTGGTGGTGGGCGACGTGCTGCTGGTTCGCAATGCAGAAGAGATGGCTGCGTTTAGGTTGCCTCTGGCGCGGACCTGATCTTCAGTGACTGGAGCGCAACCGTCCCGGTTGCTGATCGCTGCCAGTTAACTCCCCTTTGCGTGCTTTTGCGTATTAGCGCCTTTGCGTGAAATCTTGCCTTGCGTCCGAATTCTCACGCCAAGTCGCAAAGCCGCAAAGAAAAACCGCAAAGTAAGACAACTACCAAACCTGCTGACCGGATATAACTGCAAGCGGGACGCCTGCGCTCCAGCCTTCACAGACTGAAGTCTGTGCCACTTGTCTCACAATTCCCCACGTCGCAAGCGCAGCGCGTTAGCAATCACTGACACGGAGCTGAAACTCATTGCGGCAGCCGCAATGACGGGACTCAGCAGCAATCCAAAAAATGGATACAGCACTCCGGCGGCGATCGGCACCCCCAAGGAGTTATACACAAAAGCCCAAAAGAGATTTTGTTTGATGTTCCGCATCGTGGCCCGACTCAAACGGCGCGCGCGCGCGATGCCGCGCATGTCGCCTTTCACGAGAGTCACACCCGCGGTGCTGATGGCCACGTCAGTCCCAGTCCCCATCGCGATTCCCACATCGGCTTGCGCGAGCCCGGGAGCGTCGTTAACTCCGTCGCCGGCCATGGCCACCAATTGCCCTTCAGCTTGAAAACGTTTTACGACTTCGGATTTTTGGTCAGGCAGGACCCCGGCCACGACTTCATCCAGGTTGAGTTGTTTGGCTACCGCCAGCGCGCTTGTCCGGTTGTCGCCGGTGACCATGACAACCCGCACGCCCTCTTCGTGCAGACGCTGAATCGCATCGGCTGTCGTCTTCTTAATCGGATCAGCGACACCGATAATTCCGGCCACGTTTCCGTCGATCGCAATGAACACGGTCGTCTGTCCAAGTTGGCGCAACTCCTCAGCCTTCCGTTCCAGGCCGCCGACGTCAATGTCGAGTTGATCGAGCAACGCCTGGTTACCCAGCGCCAACGTGTGCCTTTCCATCCGGCCACGCACACCTTTGCCGGGAATTGCTTCGAAGGCTTCGACATTCGCCAGGCGCAATCCGCGAGACTCCGCGCCGGAAACGATCGCGCTCGCCAGCGGATGCTCACTGGCTCGTTCCAAACTCGCGGCGAGACGCAACAGTTCTGATTCTTCGAAACCGTCGCGCGTCTCGATTGAAACTAATTTCGGATTGCCTTCCGTCAGCGTGCCGGTCTTATCGACGATGAGCGTGTTGGTTTTATGCAGCAGTTCGATGGTCTCGGCGTTTTTGAAGAGCAGACCCGCGCCCGCGCCTTTACCCATCGCCACCATAATCGACATCGGCGTCGCCAACCCAAGCGCGCAGGGACAGGCGATGATCAGCACGGCGACCGCATTGACGAGCCCGTGGGCCAGGCGCGGTTGCGGACCGAACAGGGCCCAGACGAAAAAGGTGATCACAGCCACCGCAATTACAATCGGGACAAAATAAGAAGCGACGCGATCGGCGAGCTTCTGAATCGGCGCCCGCGTGCGTTGCGCTTCCGCGACCATCTGCACAATCTGCGCCAGCAAAGTCTCGGCGCCCACGCGCTCGGCGCGCATCACGAACGAGCCGTTTCCATTGATCGTGGCGCCAATCACTTGATTGCCTTTGTGCTTTTCGATTGGAATCGGTTCGCCGGTAACCATCGATTCATCGACCGAACTCAAGCCCTCGATGACGACTCCGTCGGTCGGGACCTTTTCGCCGGGACGGACTCGCAGACTATCGCCGGGACGCACTTCGTCGAGCGGCACGTCTTCGTCGCTTCCGTCAGGCCGCAGGCGACGAGCAGTTTTCGGCGACAGGCCCAGCAAAGCCTTGATCGCAGCTCCGGTGCGACTTCGCGCTCTCAGCTCCATCACCTGGCCCAGTAGAACCAAGGTGGTGATGACGGCTGCGGCTTCAAAATAAACCGGCGCCGCGCCGTTTTCGCGAAACGACTCAGGAAAGATTTGTGGAAAGAGTTGAGCGACGACGCTGTAAACGTAAGCCACGCCGACACCCAATCCGATCAACGTGAACATGTTGAGGCTGCGGTTGATGAGCGATTGCCAGGCGCGCACAAAAAAGGGAGCGCCGCACAAGAGGATTACCGGGGTCGCGAGCACTATCACGATCCAACCCGCCGTTTCCATCGAGATGATTCGTTCCAAAGGGCGCCCGGGAACTAGATCGCTCATGCCCAGCGCCAGGACGGGAACGGTGAGAATCGCGGCGGCCCAAAACCGACGGGTCATGTCTCTGAGCTCAGGATTCGCTTCTTCTTTGAGTGTGATGGTTCGCGGCTCTAAGGCCATTCCACAGATCGGACAACTGCCCGGCTTGTCCTGAACAACCTCAGGATGCATCGGGCACGTGTATTCAACGACGCCGTCTGAAACCGAAGGCGAGATCTGAACCGGCGGCTGCGGCGAAGTGAATTTCTCCGGATGCTCGCGAAAGCGTTCCAGACATTGAGGGCGGCAAAAGAAATACTTTTGACCCTCGTAATCAAAGGAAGCAGCGGCGGTAGCCACCGTCACAGTCATCCCGCAAACCGGATCGATTGATGTTTCTGAAGTCAAAACTGGAAGTTGGCGCATACATTGATAAATTTAGACAGGATTTACATGATTGACAGGATGAAGAAAAGAAAGAGAGAACCGGTTTTTCTATTCTGAATTTCTTATCATGTAAATCCTGTTAATCCAGTCTAAATAGATTCCATTCGACAAAAACGCCCGACTAAAGTCGGTACTCTAACACCGCCTATCAAAATAGGAGCCTACCGTTTGCCTGTAACGAAATATTGTCGCAATGGTAGGATTGATTCTTACCTGCAAGATACCCAAATGTCGATCACGATTATCGAAGAGCGGCCGGATTCTGCCGACGCCCTGGAACTTCTCAGCGAGTTGGACGCCGCGCTCTGGCTTTATCCCTATCCGCCGGAGAGCCGTCACGCATTCAGTGTCGATAAACTGCTGCGCGAGGGCGTCGCGTTCTTTGTCGCACGTCTTCAGGGAGCGCCGGTTGCATGCGGCGGCGTAAAAATATTTGGCGCCGAGTACGGCGAAGTGAAGCGGATGTATGTGCGGCCGGCGTATCGCGGCCGTGGCCTCGGGAAAGCGATACTCAACCACCTGGCCGAGTATGCCGAAGCGCAAAACGTCAGCCTCTTGCGTTTGGAAACGGGAATCTATCAGACCGATGCCATCGCGCTTTACGAGCGATGGGGATTTGCACGGCGGCCACCCTTTGGTGAATATCGGGAAGACCCGCTGAGTGTGTATTTCGAAAAGCGGCTTTCAAGTTCCAACTCGGGCACATTCGTCATAAGAGAAGCGACTCCGGCCGATTCTGACGCCATCAACCGTCTGTGCGTTGAGGCCTTTGAAGAATTCCGTCCAATCGTCGGCGAGTCAAACTGGGAACACTTACGCGAGACTCTTGAGCATGCGTCCGAATTAATGAGTGAGGGCGAATTGATCGTCGCTGAGGATTCAACCGGCCTTTTGGGCGTCGTGCTTTATGTGCGTGACGGTCGCACAAACGACAGCAACCTCGCGGCAAATTGCGCACTGCTGCGAACGCTCGCTGTGTCTCCTCGAAGCCGCGGCCGGAGCATCGGACGGCGGCTCACACAGGAATGCATCGATCGCGCGCGGAAGGATGGCGCCGACGCAATCGCGCTCACCTGCGGATCCATGATGACCGTGGCCTTGCCCATGTATGAACGAATGGGATTCATCAAAGAATCGGATCTGGGAGAGCGCTTAGGCGTGAAGCACGCGCGTCATGTTTTAAGACTGAGGTCATGAGGTCAGTACCAGGAGCGGTAGCGACCGGGTGAGAATTGGCAATACAACTCTTGTAACCCGCGGCGACCCGGTCGCTATCGCTCCGGTACCGACCTCATCGCATCGATATGTCCGTTGACCAGCTAGTCTGCCGGCGCGCCAATCGCTACAATTGAAAAATGAACTGTCCTGTTTGCAAAAAACCCGAACTGGTTATTAACGAACTGGAGCCGAATCTTTCTTCGATGCAATGTCCCGCTTGTCGCGGCAATTGGATCGCCGGCGCCGAGTACTGGAAGTGGGTCGAACAACACGCCACGGATGAGGCTGAGCGGGTTCTTCATCACGACACATTGCCACAGGCCGACCCAGGTCTGCCTATTGACTGTCCTGAATGCAGATTTCGGATGGTCAAGTATTTGGCCGGTCGCGGTCTGTCTTTCACCGTCGATCATTGCCACGGTTGCAAAGGGATTTGGCTCGATGGCAACGAGTGGGAGGCCCTCCGTAAGCGGAATCTACACGACGATTTGAACCTGATGTTCACCTCGTTTTGGCAGACCGAAGCCACGCGCATCGAGCGCAAGAAGAAAATGGAGCAAATTTATGTAAGCCGATTTGGCCTGGATGATTACGCGGAAATAAAGCGGATTCGCTTCTGGTTGGAAGGAAAGACCAATCGTGAAGAGCTGCTCGCTTATCTAATCGACAAAGACCCGTTTGGTGTTTGAGTTAAGACTATGACTGAAATCGATCCGGACAAATTGTGGTATCACACAAATCTCGACGTCTTTCTGAATCGCTGGTTTGCAAATTATGACGACGCGCGCAGCGCGCTCGAGAGCGAGAGCGGTTTTTTTCTGCTTCCTTTCAAGAATCACTTTTTTGTTTGCAAGCCTGAGGTCATTCACGCGCTGGGGCTTGACCCGAACGATCCGGACTGGGAAAAGATTGGATACGATTGCGCGCGGCCGAGTGATGAGGCCGCCTATCAGCGGCTGGCCGACAAGCGAAAGAAAATCGTAAGCGACGCGGACGCGAAATGAGCGAGCGGGATTACTCACGTCTCGTTTGACTCAGCTCCTCTCATTCACACCTGTGCGGGTGACTGAGGTCAGTACCATCCGCGTAAGCGGATGGGATAAAAACGTAACGAGCCACGCGTCGCATTGTTAGCCTCCTTAACCCACCCGCTGACGCGGGTGGTACTGACCGCGTAACCCATAAAATCTCGTGGTTTAGATCCCCGCTAAAGCGAGGTGTGAATAAGAGGCGCCGCAACCTCGCGATAAATCTCTTCGGTCCGGTCCACCATTCGTTCAAGTGAAAACCGTTCGCGGGCCACGCTCTTCGCGTTCAACGCCAGACGTTCCCGTTGAGCGGGATCGCTCAGCAACTCGCTGATGACGCCGGCCAAAATTTCAATGTCGTCGATGGGAATCAAGCGGCCCGTCTCGCCGTCGCTGAGAATTTCCGACGCGCCTTCGGATCGAGTTGCAATCACCGGGACGCCAGCCGCCATCGCTTCAACGATGGTCAGGCCGAACGGCTCCGAGCGCGCCGGCGAGACGTAAAGGTCAAAGGTGGAAAGAAGTTTCGCAACATCTTCGATCCATCCTAAAAGCTTGACGTTATGCTCGAGCTCGAGTTCCCGGATTAGCTTCTCAACACGAGCCTGATTTTCGCTTTCGCGCGACTTGTCCGCGCCCGCAACAATGAAGTCAACGTCTTTGCGCTGCCGGCAAACGATGGCCGCCGCGCGAATGAATTCTTCCTGGCCTTTGATCGGCGCGATGTGTCCAATCATCCCAACGCGGATACGTTCATCGGCTTTTTGCCTTGCGTGATCGAACCTTTCCACGTCAATGCCATTGTGAATCGTGATAATTTTTTCGGCTGGAAAAATGTTTTGCGCGCGAAGCGAATTGGCCACGGCTTCAGAAACGGCGATCACTTTGGCCGTCTGTCGCAGAGTCAGCCGGTGGATCTTGCTCAGCGCGAACAGGACATGACGCGTGATCACCAGACGCGCGTTCGAGCGACCGGCGGCGAGCGCGGCCAAAGGATAATCTCGCGCGAGATGGGCATGCACGATGTCGATCCCTTGCTCGCGAATAAACCGCGTCAGATGTAATGCGCTCCGTACGCCGGACACATTTCGCAAAGGCAATTCGATAATGTTTTCGCCCGGCAATGCGGCGAGAACTGCGCGGACCGGCGACCGAGGGGCCAGGGCGGCGAAGACTTGATGACCTCGTCGCGCGAGCGCATTTGCCAGATCAGCGAGGTGTCTTTCGCCGCCGCCAATTTCGCGCGCTGAACATATCTGGAGAATTCGCATCGCAGATGATTCGGTGCAAACTCTAGCACAACTGGTTCTCGCGCATGGTCGAACCTCTGACGCCAGTCGCCTCCTGGTTCCCGTTTTTCTCTGTGCTAACTCTGTGGTTATCCGTGTCTCTGTGGTGGTGTTTGCTAAGATAGGTTTACCACAGAGACACGGAGTTCCACAGAGTCACACAGAGTTTTGAAATTATGAGACGACCCTAACGCCACGCTACTTGAGCTTGCTGCAAACCGTATAGTACAAGTTGACTTCTGACTGCCGCAGGAATGACTTCAACAACCACACCGGAACTCGAATGCATTCTTTGCAATCGTAAGCTGCATCGCATCGGCGAAGACTTTACCGGCAAGGAGATCTACGCCTGTAGTAATTGCGAATATCTCATGACGCCCGCGGCGGACACTGAAGCCGCCACCGAACTCTACGACGATCCCGAATATTTCGACGGCTGGGGCTGCAATCTGGATTTTGATTACGAACGTTTTGAGCCCTCCGTGCATCAACAGGTCCGTGAATACCTTGATTTCATCCAGGCGCATACACAGGGCAAGTCATTGCTCGACGTCGGCACGGGCAGCGGACTGCTGCCGCATCTCGCGCGCACGCAAGGGTATGAGGTTGAAGGCACAGACCTTTCGAAACACGTCAGCGAGACTCTGCCGGCCAAGAGCGGCATCCCGGTTCACCACGGCGCGATTGAAGAGATCGCTTTCAATCGAAAGTACGACGTCATCACGATGCTACACGTGCTCGAACATACGAGCGATCCGCTCTCAACGATCAAGCGCGCAAAAGAAATCCTGAACGACGGCGGCTTCATCATGGTCGTGGTGCCGAACGTTCGTAGCCTGGACACGCGCATCAAGAACTCGCTCTCGAGCCTGAAACTGAAGAGCCGGCCTTACAAACATCTCGCTCTCGGCCATCACAATTTTGTCTTTTCGCTTAAGAGCCTGGAAGTCCTCGGGCAAAAAGCCGGCCTGCGTGTCATCCACCGCGAAACCCGTCAGCCGGCCTGGCGAGCGAGTGCGTCGCATCGACTGCTCGGACGTTCTGAGCTGGGCGCCTGGTGCTGGATCGTTTATCAGAAGGACCACATTGGTTGAGATAAGACTATTTGGAGTGCGCCGGCAGAGCGAAGCGGCGACGGCGCTTTGGATTGGCAGGTCCATTTTTTTGCGTCTTCGAGCTGCTTGCAAGATTTCACGGCAAGGCCAAATCGCAAGGCGATCCAAAGCGCCGTCGCCGCTTCGCTCTGCCGGCGCACTCCAAAAGGACAACCACATCTCTTTACTCTGTCGAGGTTAGGATTAGAAAACCAATGGCCTCGCACTTATCAAAATGAAACCATCACGCAAGAGAGTGTTCCTTAAAAAGCTGTTGCTCTTATCCATTGGACTCGCGTTTGGTTTCATCATGAGCGAGATCTTCCTGCGGGTCATCGGCTATTCGTTCCCGCTTTTTTATGAAACCGACTACTACCGTGGATTCGCTTTGGCCCCCGGACTCGAAGGCCAATATCAACGCGAGGGCGGTTCTTACGTTCGCATCAGCAGCGATGGCCTGCGCGATCGCGAACACGCAAAAACAAAACCTGCCAATACGGTCCGCATCGCGGTGCTGGGTGATTCTTACACCGAAGCGATGCACCTGCCGATGGAGCAAACCTACTGGTTCCAGCTCCAGCAACAACTTCAGCAGTGTGATGCCTTTCCCGGAAAGCAGGTTGAGGTGATCAACTTCGGCGTTTCCGGTTACGGCACTGCGCAGGAGTTACTGACTTTGCGACAAAAGGTTTGGGACTTCTCACCCGACATCGTTTTGCTCGCGTTTACGACGCTTAACGACGTCTATGACAACTCGCTCGCGCTCAGCAAGAGCGAAGAAGTGCCGTACTTTGTCTATCGAAACGGCGAACTGGTTTACGACGCGAGCTTTCGCGATTCCAAACTATACCGTGAACGCGATTCGCGACTGAACCGGGCCGGCCGTTGGTTTCACAATCACCTGCGCACCGTTCAGTTGATTCATCAGGTCCAGTTCGTTGTGAAGATGCGACTCAGTGACTGGCGGAACAAGCGGAAGCTGGCCCAGACTCAGCAGACCATATCGGCCAGCCCCACGCCAATCGTTCGTACCGCGGAATCAATCGGCATCGAGAACATGATCTACTTCGAGCCGGAAGACGAGAATTGGAAAGAGGGCTGGCGCGTGACCGAAGGGTTAATCAAGCAAATGCACAATGAGGTGACTCAAAAAGGAGCGAAGTTTTTGCTCGTCACCCTGAGCAACGCGGTTCAGGTTTACCCAGACCCCAGTGTGCGGCAGCGGTTTCTTCAGCAGATCCGTTCGCCAACAATTTTCTATCCTAACCTAAGGCTGAAAGCATTAGCCGATCGTGAACGGATCGAGTTCTTTGACCTGGCTCAACCAATGCAGAGCTACGCGGATCAAAACAAGGTCTTCTTGCATGGATTCGGAAGCGATATTGGAAACGGTCACTGGAATGCCAATGGCCATCGGCTGGCGGCTGAATTAATCGCGCAGCACATTTGTAAGTAGCGGATCATTTACCACTGAGGACACAGAGAAGAATTAAGAACCCGTTTAGAGGCGGGCTACTGCCCGCCATCATGGACACAACGGCAATCTTTCTCGCTAGTTTCGGTTCTTGAAGGCCATACGCTATCTCTCCTTGAGTGGCGGCAGTAGCCGGCTCTAAACTATTTCAATTCTTCTCTGTGTCCTCTGTGGTTAATTCTTCTTCACTTCACAATCTCGAAATCCATCCACTGCGTCACCGTGCGATGCTTCTCGTCGGCGTTCAGATCAGTGACGATCACCTGGAGGGCGTAGTCTCCGGGACCAAGATTGGTTCCCAGTTGAATCTGCCCGCCCGCCGCGAGCCTTTTCAGATCGATCTGAGAGTTAACGTTGTACGGGGTTTCATTCCCGCTAAAGACAAGAGTTGAGCCGCGAAACACTCGCACCTGCGTAGTCAATTGAGGCTGGTTGCTGGTTTTCGAGAGTCGAGCGTTATAGATCAGAAATGCATAGTCGACCAACATTCCGCCTTTGAAATGGCGCACCGCCGGGCTGGCGTCCGCATTTCCCTGCTCCGCGCCTTCATCCATTTGGTTTGTGCCGGGCGCCGGCGCCGCATTGCCTGACGCTTGCCTCGCATTAGTGCCTCTGAGCACCAGGCCGGAAAGAGCCAGGCGATTTTTCTTGAGGTCGGGAACTTCTATGAACTGGCTCGCTGAGCCGATGCGCTTAGTAGCGGAATCGCGCAGCGAGATGCGCAATTGATAAGCGCCGGCTTTTTTGATGGGGACGGTAGTGTAATAAACCAGGCCGTCACGAATCGCGCGTTTGTAGGTTTCGTCCGACAAATTGATTGTGTACGTTTTCCCGATCGGTTGATCGACCACCAGGCCGTTATCGCCAAACGTGATGGCGACGAAATCAAATATGCATTTGTGCATATTGTTGGGCTCGTCCGTAAACGTCAGATCATGGGCATCGATATGCAGAACGCCGCGCATGTACGATCCCTCTTTCGGGTCGTTCGCAAACAGCGAAGTCAATTGCAGGTGCACGCCGTTGGCCCCAAAGGGCGAGGCCAGGGCGGCCATCATTTCCTGGCCCAGAGTTTTTGCCTCGGTGCGCTCAGCATCGGGGACGCCGTAAAATCCGTTCCGCATCCGCACATTGAATTTACCCGGCCGCGTAATTTTCAAAGATAATTTATGAAACAATCGTCTTCCGGTGCGGGGATCGAAAGTAGCGTTGTCGGGACGATAACCAATCAGATAGTAGCCGCGCTGATCCTCCAGGACTCTCTTTATTCCACCACTGAGATCGTTGTTGTTCTTAATCGCAATGCCGCCTGTCTCTCCCGCCAGATAGTCGAGACCTTCCTGCATTTCAAAAGCTGCCTGGCGGCGGTTACTCAGTTGGTCCTCGACTTGCGCCGGCGATCTACCGGCGGTGGAATCAGCGGCCGTCAGACCGAAATACTGAAGGCCGGTAGCATTCATGGTGTAAATCACTACCGCCGCGCGATTCGCTTGATCGATCAGCCGGCGCATTCGCTCTCGCGCCATGTAGGTCTGGTTCGGGTCGTCCCGGTGGTAGATTGTTAAGCCGTCCGATACCAGAAGCACCGACTTGCGGCCGGGCAATTCTTTCAGCCCCCGAACGACGTAGCTGATGGCCCCCAGCGTGCCGACGGCAAAAACGTCGTCGCGAAACCGATTAAGATCGTCGTTGGCCGCGTCGGCTTCGGCGCCGCCGGGACCGGCTGCCGGCTCTTGCATGGGCGCGAACGGACTCACTCCGGAACGTCCATTCATACTCCATTTCACGCGCTCGACAGCGGCGTAGAGTTGCCGCTTGTCAGAGGTGAATTGCTGCAACGCACCCATGCCGCCGCCTGTGCGAATGATGGCGACGAGATCGCCCGGCTGAATCTGTTCATCGACAAACTTCTTCAGCGCGCGGCGGACGAAGTGAGTGCTTTGGAACGACAAACCAAGATCGTCAACGACGATGGCGATCGTCCGTCGCACATCCTCCGGCCTCAATTTGCTGGGCGGAACCGGCGGCGCATTCTTGTCCACCGCTGTTTTCGGGGAGCGTTCCGGCGTGGAATTTTCAGTCGCGTTGAAAGAGAAATGCGTGATCTTCTGCTTGCGGCCGTCTTCCGAGATTTCCACCTCTTCAGGTTTTAAGTCCGTTACCAGCTTGCCATCTTTGCCCGTAACCACGGCATCGACCTGAACGAGATTGGCCGTGATCTTTACCACGTCGATGTCGTCAGGTTTCTGTGGTTGGGATTGGCTGCCGGCCGTTGGGGTTGGACTCGGCTTAGACTGCTGGGCTTGACCGCTCGAAACGAGCAGCACGCACAGCAGCAGTGCGGTTGGGTGACGACGTTTCACAAATCAACTCGTGACTGCAGGCGCGAACTTGCTCATGATTCAAGCCCGTTACTTGTCCAATGATCCGGTTGCGTTTGATTTGCGCCCTAGTACTTCTTCATAGAATTCGATGTACTGCGGAATGATCCTGGCAGTGCCGTACCGGCCGATAGCAGACGCGCGCGCCAGTTTTCCCATCTCGCGGCGCAGCTTGGGATCCATCAGCAAGCGCGCGGCGTCATCGGCCATCTTGTCGAGGTCGCCAACGGCGCTAAGAAATCCGTTTTCACCATCGTCAATCACTTCAGGCAACCCGCCCACACGCGACGCGATCACCGGAACCTGCACGGCCATGGCTTCAAGCGCTGCGAGCCCGAACGACTCCTGTTCCGAAGGCAAAAGCAAAATGTCCGAGGCACATAAGTAATCGACGATGTTCGGTTGTTTGCCGACGAACGAGCAGTAGTCCGCGACGCCCAGGCAACGCGCGCGATGTTCGCAGTTGGTGCGTTCGCTGCCGTCGCCCACCATAACCAGGCGCGCCTTTGTCTGCTTCAGGACGCGGGCCAGGATCTCGACGCAATCAACCGGACGCTTCACCGGGCGGAAATTTGAGACATGCACCATCACCGGTGAGCCGTCAGGCGATAACGCCGCGCGCAACTCGCAATCGATCTTTGGTTTGTAGTCATCAGGACAGACGAAGTTGGGAATTACCCTGATGCGATCAAACTGGAAATGTTCGATCGTCGCGGCTTTCAAGTAGTTCGAAACCGCGGTGACTCCGTCCGATTGTTCCAAAGCATATTTCGTGATCGGCAGGTAGGATCGATCCGCGCCGACCAGCGTGATGTCCGTTCCGTGCAGGGTCGTGATCACCGGCAAGCGGCGATGCGACTTGATCGACTCGCGCGCGAGAATCGCGCTGATCGAATGCGGAATCGCATAGTGCACATGCAGTAGATCAAGATTCTCTGTGTCGGCGACGGTCGCCATCTTCGTGGCCAACGCCAGCGTGTATGGCTGATGCTCGAACAGCGGATAGGACATCATCTCGACTTCGTGGAAACGTACGCGGTCGTTCAACTCAGTCAGCCGCGTAGGCAAACCCGAAGAAATAAAGTGGACCGTGTGTCCGCGCGCGGCGAGTTCCTTGCCGAGTTCAGCTCCCACAATTCCGCTGCCGCCATAGGTTGGATAGACTGTGATGCCGATGTTCATTCTAGTCGTCAGTTGTCATTGGTCAGTCGTCAGTCGCGATTACTTCTGATGCTGCGGGCAACGTACCACTGACAACTGACCACTGACAACTGACCGCTGGCCAAAAAAGGAAGGCAGGCGACCCTCGCAATCGCCTGCCTCGTCTCAACTTGTCTCACCTTCTGAGGAAGGGGCGCAAGTGAGGCCCGCGAGTATATGCCCGGCCGCCGATTGCTGCAAGTATTTTTGCAATACGCCTGAGGTCGTTAAAGATAAAAGGTAGCGACGGAAGCAACTTTCTTGCAAGGCAGGCCCGGACCCGGTCGCCATTGCTCCCGGTTCTGACAGTGCGGTCATTAGAAAAGCGCCCCATCAACGTCTATAATGCAGCTAACGTTAAAGGAGTCAATCGCGCGACCTCGTGCTGAGGGACGAAAGTCACGCACACCAGCAATGCCAAAAATTAGTGACATCCAGGAAACACCCAACCCGAACGCGGTGAAATTCATCTTGCGCGAACCAGTCTCGCACGGCGTCGCCCAACAGTTTGCTTCAGTCGATCAGGCGCAAGCCGACCTGCTCGCGAAATCGCTGTTCGACGTCGGCAATGTCGTGTCCGTGTTCTACATGGACAACATGATTACTGTCGAAAAGGAAGACGCGGCGGATTGGGATGAATTGCTCCCGACGCTGGCCGTCCCGATTCGCGCGGCGGAATCAGTTTCAGGCGGATCACCGAACGCCGCCGCGGCCGTCGGCGGAGCCATCGCTGCCGTCACCAGCGACGACCCGCGCCTTTTGCGCATCAACGAAATCCTCGATGAAAAAGTGCGGCCGGCCCTGATGGGTGACGGCGGATATGTCGAGATTATCGATCTTACGGATCAAACTCTGAAGATTCGCTACCAGGGAGCGTGCGGTAGTTGCCCGAGTTCCTTGAGCGGAACCTTAATGGCGATCGAAGGCATGCTGAAGCAGGAAATCGATCCCGACCTGGAGGTCATAGCGGTTTAGTCTCGAGTGGTAACCTAATTCATGGTGGGCTTTCTGTAGCCCAGGCGTTTACGCCTGGGTGAGAAACAGAAGAGGGATTAAAGCCCCGTTAATGGGGCTTTTGAAATTAACCATTCTTTGTTCCCAGGCGTGAACGCCTGGGCTACGGAAAAAGTCATTCCAAATTGGCCAGTATTTAGGCTCGCGTCCGCGGGTGAACCTGATAGTCCGATCCTGCTCCGCGATGTTTTTGATGCGCATTCCTTCCACCTTCACCGCAGTCGTCTTTCTGGTTGCATCGTGTGTCGCGTACGGGCAATCGACGAAAACTACCAAAACCGACTCAGCAAAGCCGTCAGACGACAACCAGAGCGCAGTCGACAAAACCAAATCCGCCAAAGACGCTGAAGCCGAAAGAGTTCTTAATGAGCGCCGCGAGAACGCGAGGTCGCTGCTGTTCGCCCTCGCTTCCGATGCAGCCCGGTTCAACGACTCGACCTTGCGGGCGCGTACTCTGGCGCGCGTGGCCGATCAACTTTGGGAAGCGGATCGCCAGCGCGCCAGAGCGATGTTCCGCTCCGCGTGGGACGCGGCAGAGATCGCCGCGAATGAAAACATGGCGCGCTCTCGGGAACTGGAGCGTCAAGCCGCGAGCACCGGCGGCCTCAGGAGTAATCCGTCGTCTCCACAAGTGAGACAAGAGGTCTTGCGGCTCGCCTCAAAACGCGACCGCACCTTGAGCGAAGAATTTCTCGCCAGGCTCAAACCGCCAGGAGAGCGCGAAAATCGTGCACCCGCGCCCGGCGGCAACATTGACCCGGTGAGTCTGCAGAGACTGGAGGTCGCCTGCCAGTTACTCAACGCTGACCAGACTGAACAAGCCGTGCGCCTGGCTGACCCCGCTTTGGGTCAGATTAATATGTGGACGGTTGACTTTCTCTCTTCCCTCCGTGAAAGGGACCCCGCCGCCGCCGACGCGCGCTACGAGCATATGTTGGCGACGGCCGCAGCAAACCCGCAGTACGATGCGAACACGGCTGCCGTCCTTTCTTCATATCTGTTTTCACCGCATTCCTTCATTATGTTTATCGCCGACGGCACTCTTACGCGCTCATTTCAGGGAAACTCCACGCGCCCGGTTTCCGCTCCCGGCTTGCAATCAGCTTTCTTCCGCGTAGCGTCGAGTATTTTGTTGCGGCCCCTGGCGCCGCCGGGACAGGAGCAAAATTCGGCGGGCCACGATGGTCACTACCTGGTAATCAAGCGACTGATGCCGTTGTTCAATCAATATGCGCCGCCCGCGGTGACTGCGGCTTTGCAGGCACAGCTTGACGCGCTATCAGCGCTCGTCACCAAGGCAACCCGCGACCGCGACGACGACGATTGGGTGCGCAAGGACATTCGACCCGATAAGTTCGAAGAGAACTGGGAGCAATCACTTTTAGATCAATTTGATCGAGCTAAGACCTCTGCCGAACGTGACAGAATCAACTACCAGCTCGCATCGATGTTCGCCGGCAGAGGCGAACTGAAAGCGCGCGACTATGTTGATAAGATCGACGAGAGTGAGTTGCGTAACAATGTCCGAACATACATTGACATGCGCTTGGGAAGTTACGCGGTTTATAAGAAGGACGCCGATCGAATGCTGGAATTGGTTCGGAACGGCCAGTTGCCTCATGTTTACAAAGCTCGCCTGCTGAGCCAGACGGCAAGACTGCTGGCGAAGTCCGATAACGACAAAGCCACGATGCTAATCGACCTGGCTGCCGCCGAAGCCCGACGCATTCAAGCCTCGGACGCGGATAGCCCCAGCGCGTTCCTTGCCGTAGCCTATGCCATGCTTTCAATTAATCCTGCCGCTGTCTGGGACGTGATGAACGAGGCTGTTAAGGCGTCAAACTCGGCCGAGAGTTTTACCGGCGAAGGCGGTCAACTTTCATACAGGGTGAGCATGAAAGGAATGTCATTTGGTTCTCAAGAGAATGTGCCGGAGTTTGATCTCGACGGAATATTCAAAACCCTGGCGGAGGAGAACTACGATAAGGCGGTCGAATTAGCGCAAGGTCTTACCCGACAGGGGCCGCGCGCAGTCGCCGCGATCGCTATTGCTCGAACAGTCCTGGAAGAAAAGAAGAAATAGCCCCAAAACATTCTGGAACTCTTTTCGCTCCAGTGCGTTTTGGCCCACCAGCTAAGTGTATTTGGCGTTAGGTCACCCCGAAGGAGTTTCAGATGAGATATCGATACGTCGCTGCCTGCATGTTCGCTTTTTCCACAGCCCTGGCCGGACAAACCACGGAAGCAACTAAGCCAGGTCCGGCAAAGAACGTCGCGGCCAACAGCAAAGCCGAGAAAGATCCTGAAGCTGAAAGAATCCTTCGCGAGCGCCGGGCCAACGCGACCTCCATGTTGGTTAATCTGGCGTCTGACGCGGGCCGCTTCAGTGATCAGACGTTGAGGGCGCGCACCCAGGCGCGAATTGCCGACGTGCTTTGGGAGGCCGACCCCGACAGAGCCCGGGCACTGTTTCGCAAGGCCTGGGAGTCGGCTGAGATCGTCGATCAGGAAGGACAGCGAAAGTTACAAGAAGACATTCAGAAACAACAGGCTAAAGGTGGCAGTGTCGCGGTCACCGGACCGCCAAACATTCGGGGTGAGGTCTTGCGTTTGGCCGCGCGACGCGACCGTCCGCTCGGCGAAGAATTCCTGGCAAAGCTGAAATTGGAAAAGGAGCAAGTGGCCACCGGCCTCAATGACAAAGCCAGAACAAGTTCTCTCGATACTCCCGAGGGAATTACTCAACGCCTCAGTCTCGCTCGTCAATTGCTGAACAGTGACGATGTCGAGAAGGCGATTCAATTTGCCGATCCCGCGCTCGGTAACTTAACTCGTGACGGCGTGGATTTTCTGAGCTACCTGCGAGAAAAAGACTCGACAGCTGCGGATCAACGCTTCGCAGCCATGCTGGCCCGGGCGGCAGGCGACCTGCAGTCAGATGCAAATACAGTTTCGCTGCTTTCGTCTTATCTCTTCACGCCGCATGTGTTTGTGCAATTCCAGGGCAGTGGGGCCAACACCTCATCGACTGGTCGCAATACGGCGCCACCAGAAGTTCCGGCTGCGTTGCGCGCGGCCTTTTTCCGGACTGCCACCGACATCCTGATGCGGCCACTACCGCCGCCGGGACAGGAACCGCAAGGCTCAATCGGTGTGCAGGGCAAGTACCTGATGATCAAGCGGCTGATGCCGCTGTTCGAACAGTACGCTTCCCGGGAAATGACTGAAGCGCTGAATGGTCAAATGCAGGCGCTGGCCCAGGCAGTACCCGAAGAGGCGCGCTCGCGCGATGATGACTCTCTGCGCGAAGGAATTCGTCCGCCGCAAAGCAGCGAAGATCGTGAGAAATTCATTCGCGATCGAATCGATCGCGCGAAGACCTCTGAGGAACGCGACAGTCTCTACATTCAACTGGCCCGGCTCTATGTTGAGAATGGCGACCTCAAGGCGCGCGAGTTCATCGACAAGGTTGAGGACACGGAGCTGCGGAAGCAGGCCCGCGCGTTTACGGACATGACGCTGGTCTTTCGGGCCGTCGATAAAAAGGAAGCCGACCGCTTGCTGGAACTCATCCGCTCGGGCGAATTGACTCATCTGCAAAAATCCTGGGCGCTGCTTCAGGCCGCCAAGCTCCTGGTAAAAACTGATCGCGATAGATCTCTCTCAATAATCGAAGATGCCGGGCTCGAGGCCCGCCGCATTGAGACCGCTGACGCGGATCGCGCGCGCGCCCTGATGGCGGTGGCCAACGGTCTGCTGTTGGCGGACCGCCCGAAAGCCTGGGATGCCGTCTATGAAGCCGTCAAAGCCGCCAATTCAAGCGAAGGCTTTACGGGAGAAGACGGTGTGATGAGAATCACTCTGATCTCCAAGTCAGGATCATCGATCCGGAGCAGCTCGGTGGCTGACTTTAACGTCGCCGGCATCTTTAACGAGCTAGCCAAGGAAGACTACGAACGCACTGTAGAGTTGGTGCGCGGTTTCGATCGCGAGGCGCCAAGGGCCAGCGCCAGCATCGCCATCGCGCGGGCGATTTTTGAAGAGAAGAAGAAATAGTGTCGGCAAGGTTTTAGCCGTGTTACCGCTCGGCGCTTTTTGCGCCCAGCCCCGCGAAGCGGGTGGAAGATCTGTAGCCCACGGCGTAAGCCGTGGGTATCGGTGAGTAAAGCAAGACAGCCGCAGCGCGGCGAAACGCAACCGCGAGTGCCGCCGCGCTGCGGCTCATTTCGGTTTTCCAACGCAATCCCATGGCTTACGCCATGGGTACAGATCTTTCGCCGCTCCGCGGCTGAATTCTGGCCACGATCGTTCCCAAGTAAGACCACACGCCGCCAACCTTTGAGGTAGAATAACGCCCGCCCCGGCCAAATCACGCGCTCAGGAGATTCATAATGAGTCGTTACCTTTTCCTTACTCTGGCTCTATTCCTAACTGTTTCGATCAACATCACCGCGCAACCAAAGAGCGCAAATCAGAAAAAAGCCGACGCTGCCGATGCGGCAAAAGATCTTGAAGCCGAGCGATTGTTGAAGGAGCGGCGCGACAACGCACAAGCGCTGCTGATAAGTCTGGCAGTGGACGCCCGGAACTTTAAGGATGCAACCCTGCGCGCGCGCACCCAGGCGCGAATCGCCGACGCGCTTTGGGAAATTGATCGCGAACGAAGCCGCAACATGTTTCGCGCCGCCTGGGACGCGGCCGAAGCTGCCGACGCTGAGAGTCAGCGGCGTATGCAGGAAGATATTCGACAACAACAGGCAAAGACCGGAAGTGGTGGTTACGTCCTCGCTTCCCCTCCCGATCTGAGGCGAGAAGTCTTGGGACTCGCAGGTAAACACGATCGCGCTTTGGGCGAAGAGTTGTTGGCCAAATTCAAAGAACAGAAAGCGCGCGAAGCTACCGAAGCGAAGACTCGTTCAAATTCGTCATTTGACGAAGCCGCGGGTCAAAGACTGTCGCTGGCGCGTGAATTGGTAGGCGCTGGCGATATCGAGCGAGCACTGCAATTCGCCGATCCGGTATTGAGTTCAATCAACATGTCATCAGTAGACTTTCTGGCATACCTGCGAGAGAAAGATGCGGCGGCGGCCGATCAGCGTTATGCGGCAATGGTGGCAAGCACGCCTCTCAATCCTCAGAGCGACGCTAATACGATCTCACTGCTCTTTTCCTATATTTTTACTCCGCATCTCTATGTGGTCTTTTATGGCAACGGCGCCTCAAGTTCGCAAATGGCTTCCTTTATCAAACCGAACAACGTTTCGCCGGAGCTAACGGCCACGTTTTTCCGGACCGCAGCCGCCATTCTGCTCAAGCCGATACCACCGCCCGGCCAGGAACAAACGTCAGCGGGCACTGACGGCCAATATTTAGCAATCAAGCGGATGATGCCTTTTTTTGAGCGGTTAGCGCCGCAGGAGATGACGACTGCGTTGAAGGCCCAACTTGAGACGTTGGCTTCCATTGCCAGCAGCAAGGCACGTGAACGCGACGACGAGTGGCTGAATCGAGGTATCAACCCGGAGAAAACCGACAAGATAGACCGCGAGCCGGCTTTACTGGATCGAATTGATCGCGCGAAAACGTCCGCCGAGCGAGATCAACTGAACCTGGAACTCGCGATGCTCCTGGCCGGCAGAGACGATCTGAGAGCACGCGAACGGGTCGAGAAAATTGACGAGATGGAACTGCGACAAAGCGCCAAGGCCTACGTCGATTCAGCGCTGGCCGTCCGGGCGATCGAAAAGAAAGACGCTGAGCGCGCACTCGAAATTGTCCGCATCGGAGAGCTCTCTCATTTCCATAAGTCATGGCTCCTGTCACAGACGGCCAAGCTGCTCGCCAAGACGGATCGCGACAAAGCTCTGGCCCTGATTGAAGATGCGGCGCAGGAAGCCCGGCGGATGGAAACCTCCGATCCGGACAGGCCGCGCGCCTTCTTCGCCATTGCCAATGTCATTTTCACTCTTAATGAGCAGCGTGTTTGGGAAGTAATGAGCAATGCAATCGAGGCGAGTAACTCAGCCGAGCAATTCAGCGGCGAAGACGGTGAACTCACTTTTCGTCTGATCAGCAAGGGAATGCGGTCAGTTAACCAAAGTCCGTTTCCGGATTTTGACGTCGCCGGAATTTTCAAAAAGCTCACGGAAGGAGATTACGACCGGGCGGTTGAATTGGCGCGCGGCTTCGCGCGCGAGGCGCCGAGGGCCAGCGCCACGATCGCGATCGCGCGCGCGATCCTTGCAGAAAAGAAGTAATTTTGGTGGCCCTAATTTGAATGACTTTTCCGTAGCCCAGGCGTTTACGCCTGGGGAAGAAAGAGGTGTAATTCAAAAAGCCCCATTAATGGGGCTTTAATCGCAACTTCCGTTTCTCACCCAAGCGTAAACGCCTGGGCTACAGAAAAACCTTGATGAAATTGAGTGATCACTTTGATTTCGCAAAGGTTTCCGGATCGAATCCTCGACAACCTCAACGTTCCTGATTTTTGACGTCGCCGGGATCTTTGGAAAGTTGGCAAACGAGGATTTCGACAAATCAATTGAGCCGGCCCGCGGCTTTGAACGACAAGCACCGAGAGCCAATGCCACGATTGCGATCGCCCGGTTTGGTTGGCAGAGAAGAAGAAGGCGGTTGTTGGGGCGTTTAGAGGCGGGCTACTGCCCGCCTTGCTCTTGTTCCAAAGCGAGGAAGGCGGGCAGTAGCCCGCCTCTAAACGATCCTTCGAATTGTTGTTAGGCTACGAATAAATATTCATCGGGCGGGTGAGCAACGCAAACGGGTCGTCTACGTTCAGCGCTTCTCGCACATAAAAAGGCTCGCCGTCCTCAACTCCGATCAGCGAACCATAGTATCGCGCGCGGTCCTCAATCTGTCTTAAGAAACCCTTCTGCGCAATTCGTGTCTCTGGCTCTTTAGAGTCGGCGAGGTAAAACTGCGACGCGTAAGCGCGAATTGACTCCATCTTTTTCTCGGCAAATTCCGAGACATCCACGATAAACGACGGCACTACCAGACGCGAATAAACAGCGTGAGCTACGGCCGGCATCTTGATAGGGTTTTGTCCGGGGCTGGCGTCGTAGCGGCGCATGGTTGCCAGACGGGCCGCCTCGCGAACGATTAGAGCCGTGGCCGCGTGATCAGGATGGGGATCGTCCCAGTGCGACGTGAAAACAACTTTGGGACTATGCCTTCTCAAGAGTCTCGCTACGGCCAAACGATTTTCTTCGTTCAATAAGAGGTGGCCATCGGGCAATCCCACGTTTACCCTGGCATCCAGACCCAGCACACGCGCTGAGTCGAGCGCTTCTTTCGCGCGAATTTCCGGAGTTCCTCGCGTGCCCATTTCACCGCGCGTCATATCGGCGACGCCGGTGCGATAGCCCATAGATTTCAACTTAAGCAAGGTGCCGGCCATGGTTAGCTCAGCATCGTCGGGATGCGAAAAGATCGCGAGCACGTCGAGTGGTGTGTTTTCGTTCATCGATAAAGTGCTTTTGAAAATCCGAGAGCGCGATCTGATCCATCCGCTTACGCGGATGGTACTGACCCCTGCTCACTGCCTACTGCTCGCTGCTGCTCACTGCCTACTGCTTCCCGCCTTCCACCAACTGCCTTATCTCAATCGTGCCGTCGCCAACAGTGAAGTCGAGGGTCGCACCGCCACTGCCCGCTCGCGCCCGCATTGAACGCGCGCTGATGCTGCCACGCTCACGTGGTTGTAGATCGGCAAGGCTACTCTTGATTTCGCCAAAGCGCATGACGCTGGCGTTAATGTCAGCGTTAAAGCCCGGCAACACTTCGACCGTCAGTTGGCCGGACGCCATCTTGAATTCAGCACCCAGGCCATGCCAGCCGCGCGCCGGAATCTGCAGGTTAAGCTTTCCAGTCTGAAATAAAACCGAAACCAAACCGCCAGTCAGCGAAAGATTCGCTTCAGTGCTCAGCGCATTCAAACGAAGCGCGCCTTCAACGCCGGAAAGACTGATTGGCCCGTTCCCGGCGTCAACCACGAGGTCCGTCAAAGCCGGGACCTTGATGTGATAATCAATTTTCCAGGGCAGTCCGATGAGCGTCTTCGGAAACTTTTTCGCCGTTTGCTTCATGAAAGCACGATCGTGTGTGCCGCTCGTGAGAATGCGAATGTGATTCGAATCCTCATCAACAATGAAGGTGTTGACCGCTGCAAGCAGATCGAGATCCGGGGCCGAAGGCGCCTGCAATTCGATCGATGCCGTGATGTCCACCTCGCTTCGCTGCCAGCCCTCGATGATGATCGATCCTGCCGGAGGTCCGGAAAGGGTTAGTGTCCCGCCGAACGGCAGTCGGACAGTCTCATGACGCACAGTCGTGCGCGTCATCAAGAGGCCGGTGATTTCTTTTTTGTCTTTTTGCGCGACGGCGCGCGGAGCAGGAAATGAAATGAACAGCAGACTAAGGAGCGTCACCAGGACTGAACTTTTCGTCCGTTTCACGTTGGGCTGATTGTGCGGGAGAAAGAAAGGCTTTGTCTAGGGGTGGCAACCGTCTCGGTTGCCTGCATGCAAGCGGGACGCTTGCGCTCAAGTCAGTTAGCGCCGCAGGAAATTGATGGTGCCCTGATAGTCGGTCACCGTCACGGAAGATCGTCCGTCGCCGACGTCACCGACGATGCGGCGGCCTTCGCCCAACAATTTCATACCGGAATGCCAAAAGGGACCCATTTTGATTTCCTTGGTCGGCGCCGTCGCAACCAGACGAAATCCGCAATTCGCCGGGAGCCGCAGAGTGATGTTTCCCTTGCCCGACTTGAACTCATAAGTTCCGCCGGATGCGAACTCGCCGTCGAAGTAAATATCGCCGATCGTGTTCGTTGCAAACACGCGCGCGGCATTGATGTTCGAAAGCTCGATATCGCCCGAAGTCCAAATGTGGGCGCGCACCAGCTCTCCCTGAATATTGCTGACTCTGATTTGACCGCTGCGGGTTTCCAGATCGACCGAAGACCGCGCCGGCAACTGAATCTTGAAATTCATGTCGCCGACATCTTTACCGCGATTGTCGCCAACGATGTCGATCACCAAACCCGACTCAGTCTGGCGCGGGTTGAAGGTCGCCTTGCGCGACTCCATGTCGGCAGTAATGCGAATCTCGTCTTTGGCCCAGGTCTCAACCGTGATCGTGCCGGAGATGTTTCTTAATTCCAGACGAACATTCTTTCCCGCGGGATAGTTACGCGACAGACGCTGTTGCGCGAAAACACTTCCCGTGAGAGGAGTCAGGAGGATTAAAAAGAATACGTATTTTTTTAATCGATTGTCGGTGGCTGGCGAGTACAATTTCATCTTAGTCGGTTTCGATTTTTCTTGAGACTTAGAGGTCGGCGAATTCTTTTAGCAATGCCACCTTGTCATTGAGCGCATCGTTCAAAATATCTTCGGAAACTGAGTCGTGCGGATTCTGACGAAGCTGATTCATTGAGTCGACTACCGCGGCGTCTATCACGCTCATGTTCCGATCAAATGTATCGCGCATCTGCGCGTTCCAACGTGCCTTGTTCAATTCCACACGTTGATTCCAATAAGCAATCGCCTGCTGTTGTTGCCGGTATCGATCTTCGATCGCTGCTCCGTTCCCACCCGAACCCAACCCGGCGGTCTGTACGCCCGAGCCACTGAGCGAGGACAATTTTCCCGTGGCGAACATCGTCGTCAACACGACGACCACCGCCATCACGGCGGCCGCGCCGGCCAGTTTCGGGAACGAGAGCTGCCAGCTCTTGTTCATCAGACGAAACCACCAACCGGTGCCGCTGGGAATATCTACGGGCTTCGCCGTGACACTTTCAGCTTCGATCATGTTACTTATGCGCAGCCACAGCGCGCGCTCGTTAGGCACGGCTTCATATTCACCACGGTGGTCCTGGCAATAACCGACGATCGCGACAAAGTCGTCGCGGACCTCAGCACAAATCAAACAATCTTTGAGGTGTAACTCAATCTGTTGACGGTCCTCGCCGATAACGAGTCCGTCAACAAAATCGCTGAGCAACTCCTGGTACTTCTCGCAGTTCATTTCTTCCAACCTCTAATGCCGCGCAAATTCTCTGCTAAAGCCTTGGGGTGCGCGACTTTCGCGGTCTCAAAGCAATCAAGGGGAGACTGCGTCGTCTATTTTTCGATAATAGCGGCTTTTACGCGCGCTAGATGTCAAACTGGCCCGCTCTGGGAGCACGGAAGCCAGCCCCTTATTTGGGGCCGCTTCTTGGTTGCTCCTTCGGCTTGTTCTGTTGCCTGAGCAAACCACGTAATTTCATTCTGGCCTTGTGTAATTGCGACTTTGACGTGCCGACCGAGCATCCCAGCATCCGCGCAATTTCCTCGTGCTCGTGCCCTTCGATGTCGTGCAAAGTGAAAACCGTCCGATAACCCGGCGGCAGCTGCACAATCGCCTTGTCCAGCGCGATCCGGTCGACGACCGGCATGGCATTCGGATTTTCGGTGCCTTTGACGATTTGGATCGGCGCTTCGCCGTCCTCGGTCGTCTGCTCGAGCCGCACTCCGCGCTTGCGAAAATGCATCAAAACCTGGTTCACAGTCAATCGGTGCAGCCAGGTCGTGAATGCTGATTCACCGCGAAAGCTGCCAATTTTCCGAAACAGTTGGATAAAGACTTCCTGCGCCAGGTCTTCGGCCTCGACCACATTCCCCGTCATGCGCAAGCAGAGGGAATATACGCGCCGATTGTGCCGCTGGTAAAGCTCCTCGAAGGAGGCCATGTCACCTTCGGCGGCGCGCTGTGCCAGCTCAAAGTCCGAACTCTTCGGCTTTTCTGTTTCGTTATCGGCCACTAATCACGCAAATAAGCAAGCCAGATTCCGCGCTTTGATATTTGGAAACGCTCGCTAAGACTGTCTACCTGAATTATTACAAAAGCCGAAGCAAGTATGCGATGAGAGTGAAAGAAGGGGCAAGTTACCTAAAGAAAGGATACCGTCAGAAAACGCGCATAATGAATTCCTAGAGAGCTATTGTCATGAAGCGTATAATCAAATCGACAATCCCGAGGACAACGCCAGAATGGCTGATCTGGTTACATTCCTAACTTCTGAAGCACTAAAACCGCTGCTCAAGGAGCTGCTGAAGATTTACCGTAAAAGACGCGAGGAAATCGACGTCATTTCTGAGGTTTTCGGAGATCCATTGGAGCTTGCCCGATTCTATATCGAGCCCTTTTGCCAGCATCAGAACCCAGCGGACTTTAATGAAGAAGAACCTATCTCGCTTGTTAGAAGCAAGGTCTTTTCGACGATGAATGATTTCTTTAACCGCGAGTTTCCCGGCAGAAGCGAGGGGCGAAACACAATGTTCATCCTGTCTGATGCGGGAATGGGTAAGACATCTCTCCTTGTCATGATCAAGCTTCTTCACCTTTCCCGTTTTTGGCCGAAGCAGTTTACTTGCAAGTTATTAAAACTTGGCAACGATAGTCTAGATGAAATAGAGCAAATCACGTTTAAGGCACGCACTATCCTTTTGCTTGACTCGCTAGACGAAGACCCTCTTTCGTGGGACGACACAGAACGACGTTTGCTTGACATCCTGAACGCAACCTCGAAGTTTCGGAGAGTGGTTATCACATGTCGCACGCAGTACTTTCCAAAGACCGCTTCAGATCCATTCAATCGCCCAGGACGCGTTGAACTGGCCGGGTACGTCTCGCCGATGATGTTCCTATCATATTTTGACGAGCACCAAGTGGATCAGTACTTATTTAAGCGCCTTCCCAAAACGCTTAAGCAGCGATTAATGGGGCGGCCCAACAATCGAATCATCAAGGCTGAATCTTTGCTTCGGAAGATCAAATCTTTGCAATTCCGACCGCTACTCTTAGCGCACATCGAGGATTTGTTAGCGAGCAACGAACCAATTTGGGATGAGTACGGCCTGTATAATGCGCTGGTCCGGGCCTGGCTTCTCAGAGAAGAGCGCAAACTCAGAGAGCAATCGCATGAGCTATCAACGGATCAGTTGTTGGATGCATGTACTGAGGTCGCATTATTGATGCAAATGTCGCGGCAGAGGACCATTAGTCGTGAACAACTTCAGGAACTTATCTTAAAGTCACCTAACGTGTCCTTTTTGAGTAAGCTAAATTTCGGAGGTCGAGCCCTCCTCAATCGAAATTCTGCTGGCGATTACCGATTCTCACACTATTCGATTCAGGAGTTTCTCCTCGCGGCTTTCGTTTTAAACAACCCATATCGGGACAAGGCTTATCGTTTCTCGGTTACTGATCAAATGCTGAATTTCATCCTTGCCAGGGTCGAAAACGCGCGCCATGTGGTTCGGGTTGTGCCATTTGGAGGGAGCCATCAATTCGATCCCTACACCTATGTTTGTCTATATTGCGGGATGACTTATCCATATGCTAAACACACCCAACAACTAACCTGCGCGTCTACTCGAAGTGTTGCGTCTTTCTCGTTTTCAGGTTTGCGCTTTGACGACCTTAACCTTAGCGGAAAAGAACTCTCGGGGCATGTCTTTAGTTCTTGTTCGTTTGCTGGGGCCGATCTCACAGGTGTCAATCTTGCTGGTTGTGATCTTAGAGATACAGTATTCGATCGCGCTAACCTTACTAACGCGAATCTGGAGGGTGCAATTCTTACCGGCACCAGTTTCACAAATGCGATCGTCGATCACGTCAGGAGCGATAAGCCAATCACGAGTCCGACTCTCGAACACTAAGCTAATCACAACCTCGGCAGCGCAAAACTAAACTTCGATCCTCTTCCGACTTCCGACTCAACGGCGACTGAGCCGCCGTGCTGCTCAATAACTTCCTTAACGAACGCCAGACCTAAACCCGTGGATTCTTCGTCTTTCTCCTGGCCGTCGCGGGCAACGCGGTAGAACTTTTCCCAGATGCGATCGATTGATTCGGTGGGCACGCCGTAGCCGCGATCTTCGACGATGACGCGCACGGCTTCGGCTTCGAGCACGGTCGAGACGGCCACAGTCGTGCGCTCGGGGCTGTAGCGGATGGCGTTGTCCAAATACTTCATCAGCGCCTGGGTAATCAAACTCTTGTCGGCGGCGACGGGTGGAATCGTGCCGTTGGCTTGCTCGACCAGGCGAATTCGTTTCTTTTTCGCGACCGGCTGCATCGTGGCGATGGCGTCGCGGGCGACTTCGTCCAGACGCAGAGGGATCTTTGTAACTTCTTTCTTGTCGGATCGCTCGAGCTGAGTCACCGAAAGGAAGGTGTCGATCATCCGCGACATGCGCTGAGATTCGTTCGAGATGATTTGCAGAAACTCGCGCGACTCTTCCGGAATCTTGTCGTCAATCGCCAGCAACTCGGAGAATCCGTTGATGCTGGTCAAAGGCGTCCGCAGCTCGTGCGACATCAAAGAAATCATGTCGCTCTTCATCTGCTCGAATTCCTTCAGGCGCGTGACGTCACGGACGCGAATCGCAAAGCACAGAGGCTTGCCGTTTCCGTTCATCTGACTGTTGCCGTTTCCGTTGGCGGCCCCGCGCTCACTGGCGAGCGAGATTTTCAACTCCAGAGTTTGATTGCGATCCGGGAACTTCAAATCGGTCTCGTACGGCTGGCCCGACTGCAGGACCCGGCGCACGGCGATTGAAGGCTCGTCGAATACGCCCGCCTTGAATCGATCGAGCAAGCCAAATAAATCGATGTTCTGCGCCTCGTCTTTGCTGATGCCCGCCGCAAAAATCATTGCCGCATTCATGTAGCCCACGGTGCCGTCAAGATATGCCAGGGCGTATGCATCCGACGCTTCCGCCAGCACGTGCGCGCCAAAACGCTGCTCGGTCATTACTCCGCTGAGATAGTCGAAAGCGTGCAGACGGTAACTGGACGTGCGCGCCGATACGAAAGCCGGCAGGTTGCCATCGAGCTTCTTCTTGCTGGCCTCTTCACGTTGCAGGTTGCGGGCGATCTGGCTGCCGACTGACGCCAGCAATCGTCGATCACTCTGATCGAAACTCTCGCGCAGCCGCAGGAGCAACGCGCCGACGTTGTGTCCTTCATGCAATACGGGCATGGCGACTGATTCGAACGAATCGATTTCGCCGGCCGCCGCCAAAACTATCTCGTTCGTCTTAACCGCGCGGTCGCACAACTCGATCAAGCGCCGCCAGACTGTATTACGTCCCGACTCAGGCGCGCCGCTCGCGTTGCTGCGCAGACGCGCGCAGGGAGCAAGCTTACCGGCTTCATTAGGCTGAAAAACGACGGCCTCTTCCAAAGGCAGAATTGTGTGCAAGAGCTTAAGCGCGTTCCTTAGCCGGCTTTGCGCAATCGTGACTTCAACGATGTTCGTGCGTTGCGAGGTTTCATTGACGCGATCAGTTAGCAGCGAGTCGATCAACCACAGGCGATAAAGCTGAACGACGAAAACTGACGCGGCCGCGCCGACCGCGAGCGGCGCAAACAGAATGTCTACCTTGAGAAAACGCGACGCCAAAAGACTGGAGATGGCGGTGGCAATAAATCCCAACCCCAGAATCCAAAACGAGCGGCGTGCTCCGGCACGACTGACGAGAAATCCCGCGCTCACACTCACGCCGACAATCAACAGCAGGCCGAGCCAGGTTTGCGGCGTTTGCAAGGGCGCTTCATTGCGGCCGACGCTCACGACAAATGCCGCCTGAAGCGAATCAATCAGGCCCGCGCGCCAAACTGCACACGTGCCGACGCTCGCGAGGAAAGCGAGCAAACAGGAGACGAACAGAGATTTCCAGGAGAACGTTTTCAAAACTTGAAGTGGTGGATCGCGAGGTTGGTCTGAGGTGGGACCCAACTGCCAAACAAATTATACACTGCCGGCAGGGGTTTTGGATCATCAAAAACCAGTCATTTTGCTGAGGTTTTTTGGGTGAAGCCGGTTACTCGAAGTTAACCATAGGCTTTGGGTCAACGCGCGGGGTGTTGAGCGTCGTGACTGGAGCGCAAGCGTCCTCGCTTGCCGGCGATGAGACAATTCTGTGTTGTCGGAAAACCGCGATGCAGCGGTCCCAGAGGGACCGAATGTTTATAGAGTCGGCGCGTTAATCGGTTGAAGCCGTTAGGAGCGAAACAAGCAAGGTCTCAGTTGCGCTCCTCGGAGCTAACAACTCCTTCACGAGTGACGATCTATAAACATTTGGCCACTCTGCAGTCTGCATGCTCGCCCACGAGTCACTGGGGAGACACAACCAACCACTACCCACTTGCTGGCGGCAGTCGCCGAATCTGCAAGCGAGACGCTTGCGCTCCAGTACTGGTTCGAAGGGATCAGAGCAGTGATGCCAGCGCCTTTTCGATCTTGGCCTCTTCGCTTTCGGCGACGGTCCGCAGGTCGATTACGACGCGGTCGTCGACGATGCGGACGACGATGGGCGGGTCCCACTGTCGCAGCGCAACTTCAACATCATTTGGACTCATCGAGGAACTTGTTACGGCAATCAGAAACGTAGGCAGCGGCGAAGTCGGCGCAGAGCCGCCGCCCACCGCGGACTCGCCTGAAATCTTTTCGATCTTAACGGCTGCTGAAATTCGTTTGCTGACTTTATCGATTAGATTGTCAGCGCGCTCGCCTATTTCGGCTGCCGTCATCCTGATTGATTCCTGCGCCGGGACTTTTTCTTCACGAGCGTACTCTTCCAACGTCGCTTCGAGCGCCGCGAGGCGCAGCTTGTCGGCGCGAAGTGCGCGATAGAGCGGATTGGCGCGCATGCGCTCGATCAATTCCGCCCGGCCGGCGATTAAACCTGCCTGCGGTCCGCCCAACAGTTTGTCTCCGCTGAAAGTCACAATGTCGGCTCCGTCTGCGAGCGATTGTCGAATTACTGGCTCCCCGTCAATTCCGTGTTCGCTCAAATCAATCAATGCGCCCGAACCGGCGTCTTCATACAAGGGCAATCCAGCTTCGCGAGCAAGGTTCGCAAGTTCCGTCAGAGCCGGAGTCCTGGCAAAACCTACAATTCGATAATTTGAAGTATGAACCCGCATCAGCAACCGGGTATTTTCAGAAATAGCGCTGCGGTAATCGTTCAGGCTTGTCCGATTGGTTGTGCCAACCTCGACCATGCGAGTTCCGGATTGGGCCATCACATCCGGCACCCGAAAGTCGCCGCCGATCTCGACCAGTTCGCCCCGCGATACGATTGTCTCGCCATCGCGCGCGAAAGTGCTGAGCACCAGCAACGCGGCCGCCGCGCAATTGTTGACGATGAGCGCGCCTTCCGACGCAGTCAGGTTAATCAACAAGTCCTCTGCCCTGGCTCCTCGCCGCCCTCGCAGGCCGGTCAAGACGTCGTATTCCAAAGAACAGTAGCCGGCCGCCGCATCGATGGCCCGGCGCGCCGATTCAGAGAGCGGCGCCCGTCCCAGATTTGTGTGCAGAACGACGCCGCTGGCGTTTATTACGCGGCGCACGCCGCTGGCTTTCTCAGTGCGGTGCAATTCGATCAGCCGGCGCTCGGCCTGACTCAAAAGCTCGTTTCGCAGGCTGTGCTCGCCGTTGACTTGTGCGGCGAGGTCAGCAGGTTTTGCCAGTAATTCCTTGCGAAGTTCATTCGCTACGCGTCGGGCAAGCGCGCTCAACCTCGCGAACCCGGCCTCATCGACCAGGCCCTTCGCCGCATCGGTCTTCAGGATCGAGTCGACCGAGGGCAACGCTCGTAAGAGCGAGTTATTGGCGCCGGTTTTTGACATGGAACGTCGATAAACGCGAGGAAGAATAGGATGTTTCCGCCTCGGGAAGCAATCAGGAAAAAGTTTATTGACACGTGGCGAAGCCAACCCCTACACTCGATCAGCTGCGGCGATCCTACCTGCGCCGCCTTCAAGGAGACTCACCTTTGGGAATAAAAGACAGCAAACTGACTCGTCTGGCAAAAGAACGCCGGGGCAAGCTTCGCTCGCTCGGCCTTGATAATGAGCCGACGATCGAGGACCAGTTGGCGCGTATTGAAGAAGACATTCGCCGCCTAAAGGTCGAGTTCGACATCTACTTCAACGGAGGGTCCAAACGCCCGCCCTACGATACGAAGAACCGCGTCGAATCGCAGCTCAAGCGTTTGGGCGACGATCGATCTCTTAGTTTCGCTCAACGCTATCACTACAACTCGCTGGCCACGCGGTATTCATCTTTTCGCGAATTGTGGCGGCGTACTCTGCAGGATCGCGAAGAGGGTCGCGGCAGTGCCGGCGCGCGCGGGGTTTCACGCGAAGCAGCACCGGCCTTCGAGCGTTCCGAGTTCGCTTGCGCGGATGTGCGTCACGACGTGCGAACAGTTAAAGGCGTTTACGATGCGCTGATCGAAGCGAAACGAAGCTGCGGCGAAGGGACGCGCGATCTTTCGTTCGCGAAATTTCATCGTCTGGTCATGGAACGGACTGAAGCGATGAAGGAAAAGATGGGAGCGGATCGAGTCGTCTTCTCAGTTGATGTCGAAAACGGCCACGTCAGTTTCAAAGCGAAAGTGGATAAGTAGCACAGACTTTAGTCTGTGATTCGCATAAGTCAATGACTGGAGCGCAACCGTCCCGGTTGCCTGATCGCGTGTCGCCCTACCTGCAAGCGAGGACGCTTGCGCTCCAGTCTTCACAGACTTAAGTCTCTGCTACGAGAAAAAGGCGATCTCGAATTAACGAGATCGCCTTTTTGTTTCGCGTCTTCCGGGCTCACGACCGGAAGGTGGTCAGTGGCCGCTTAGAGCAAGCCGGGGAGACCTACGCCTTTGTCACTTTTTCGGCCTGTGGTCCTTTCGGGCCCTGCGTCACTTCAAACTCGACTTCCTGGCCCTCTTCGAGGGTTTTGAAGCCATCACCTTGAATGGCGCTATAGTGAACGAAGATGTCCGAAGAGCCTGGCTGCTCGATGAAACCATAACCCTTCGAGTTGTTAAACCACTTGACCTTACCGGTTATTCTAGACATACAAACGAATCCTCCTAACGATTCGATAAAACGGAATCAGTAGCGACACTGAAGGTCAGAGCTACTTTTTCCAACTGGTTAATGCTGTGAGCCGGACGCGCTGCTTAACGGGGCGCAATACGGAAACACACAACGAACAAAACGCAGGCGAGCTAACAGAGACTGCTAACACGTCATGCGCGTACTTCGAGGCAAGAAACTAAAACTCATTTACTTTTTGCGCTTGCAAATCGAAATGCGAAGGCAGGTGCAAATCCAACCCCGGCACTGATTCAAAACGTCGGCGAATGCTAAACGATGCGCTTTTCGGCTGTCAAGAAAAAAGTCTGGCCGCCTCAGCGCCCGCCCAAATTACCTAACTGTAAGAATAGCAGAGCTTACTGCACTTTCTTGATGCTATTCACCAGTTTCATGTAACCGTCGGAGTTCTTTTCGAACAGGTTCGGAGCCGCAAATGTCAGGATTATGAGCGGCTTCTTCGCGCCCAGGACGTCCACGGCCCACGCGATTGTCACTCCATCTACGTCACCAGTTCCGGCCTCTTCATAGTGGGGCATGCCATTATGAGTGTCCTGGGTCGGCTTGCCTTCGACCTTGATATTCTTAATGGTCTTGGACAATTCCTTATCCAACTCTTTCACCGCGGCGTCAAAACTAGCTTCGTCCGGAACCCAAAAGATCACCTGAAGCCCATCGTCGGCAGACGAAACTGTAATCACTTCGCCGTCAGGTTTTGCTTTCCATCCTTTGGGCAGTTCGAACCGAACGCCCGCATCCGCGTGCGTGAACGTTTCCCCGCCCTGCATTGCCGCTATGGCCGTGACCGAGTTCGTCCGGGCCGAAGACACGGCAACCAGCGCACACGCCATTAGCACGATACACAAACTGATAATTATTTTTTTCACGAGAGGGTCTCCTTCGAAATTGATCTGAAACTACTTAGGCTGCGCGTCGCAAATTCGCGGGCGCGTTCTTGATGTCCAACTCTTTGAGCAGATAACCGGCGCCGCCAAACTTATCGGCGATGAACAAAACGTACCGAATATCGACGGAAATCGTCCGGCCTTTTGCGTCGTTATAGAAAAAGTCGTTGCCGAGTCCTTCATAGTTGCCGTCAAAGACGATGCCGACCTGCTCGCCGCGTCCGTTCAGGATTGGCGATCCGGAATTGCCGCCGATGATGTCGGTCGTTGAAAGAAAATCGACCGGCACGTTCTGACCGTCGGGCGTTGCGTACGCACCGAAGTCGCGCGCGCGGAACAACTGCTTGAGTTTCTCAGGCGCGTCGAATGGCTCGCGGCCGGTGTCCTTTTCAATCACACCTGAAAGATTCGTAAACGGTTGATAGATGGCCGCGTCATGCGGCAGATATCCCTTCACGTCGCCGTAGGTGAATCGCAACGTGCGATTCGCGTCGGGGTAGGGCTTGGTCCCGCGCATTTCACTCATGCCACGCACGAGCAATGGCCGCCAACGGGCAACGGTCCGATTAAAGATTTGAGTGCGACTGCCTGCTTCATTGCTGATCGGTGCGATCTCTCCCGCTAAATCGATCAACGGCTCATGCAGTTCGCGCAACTGCGTCGAGCTCATATCGAAAAGCGCGGAGACTGACTCAGCGGTCGCGAGTTTCTTACTCCCGGCAGCAGCGGCCGCAAACTCTTCTTCGGCCCGCACGCGTTCGTTGCCCTTGAGACTTCCGAAGCGCTTTTCGATCGGCTCAATCTTTTGTTCAGCCGGCAACTCAGCGGCCTTTCGTAACAGAAAAGCGAGCATCTGGCGGTCGTAGCCGGGAAGACGTTCAGCCATGACTTCGGGTACGGCCGCGCGTACGCGTTGAGCGAGAATCGCGACATTCGGATTCCGTTGACCTTGTGGCTTGTCCTTGTCGGCAGCCACGGCATTGACGACACCGGCAATTTCAAAAAGGTCGCTGACGCCTGCGAGTTGCTGAACCAGCGTGTCTCGCGGCTGGGTCTTATTTAGCTCAGCGTATGCGGTTTGCAGAGCTGGCAGCACCTCGCCATATTTCTTCTGGCGCTCGGGGTTCTCGCTTAGCCAACGCGTGAATTCCGCCTCCTGCTTTCGCTTCTCCTCCACAATTCCCTCGCGCCGCAGCGCCGTAACTGAACCCTCGTAGTTTTTCAGTGTATTAGCGATATCGAAGATCCGGTCCTGCAGCTTGATCTGAAGTTCGCGATTAGATTTGCCCGCGTCGGTCAAAGCATCGATCTGTTGGTGAAAGTAATCGATCAGAAACGGCATGAATAAATCCTGGTTGTAAGCCACGGAGTAGCTTTCGCGATACCGTCGCGTCGAGCCCGGATAACCCATGACCATCACAAAGTCGTTTTCCTTCACCCCGGCCATCGAAATTGAAAGAAACTTCTTCGGTTTGTACGGAACATTCGAAGGTGAATACGGAGCCGGCTTTCCATCGGCGCCTACGTACACGCGCATGAAAGTAAAATCGCCGTCGTGCCGCGGCCATTCAAAATTGTCATCATCCCCACCGTAGAATCCGATGTTCTTGGGTGGCGCATAAACGATGCGGACGTCTGGAAGCGTCAGGTAGGTGAAGAGGTAGTACGACAAGCCCTCGTTCAGCGGCAGCACCTGTGCGGTGATTCCTTCGCCAGGTTTGGCGTTGGCAGATTGGATCGCCCGTGATTTGGCAGTGATCGCGGCAGAGCGCTCCTGTGCCGACATTGCGTCCGTGACGCCGCTCAGAACTTCCGTCGTAACGTCTTTCAAATCCTGAGTAATCTTAACGTCGTAACCCCCCGCCGGTAATTCGTCGGCGCGGGTCTTGGCCAGGTAACCATTCGCTGCATAGTCCTTTGACGAATCGGAGGCTGCGACCAGCGCACTGAAAGCCACGTGATGATTCGTCAACATTAAGCCTTCCGGAGAAATGAACTCGCCTGTCCCCCCATCCACGATCACGATGGCATCCTTAAGGCTCGGCCCAGTCGGATTGTAGATATCGGTAAGCGGAATCTTCAGACCTCTTTGCTGAAGTTTCTTGAGCGGCAAGTCGTTCAGCGTATCCGGCAAAAACATTCCTTCGTCAGCAACCGCGGATGACGAGATCAGACTGGAAAGCAGTAGCAGAGAAAGAAAAAGCGCGCCGGCGCGCGAGTACTTCGAGGTCATTAAGTTGTTTCCTTTGGCGTTAATCAAGATCCGAAGTGGTGAGCGATGTTACCAGAGGTGCGGGGAATCGAAAAGGAAAGTGAATTCGAGTTCAGAGTTCAGAGTTCAGCCTTTAGAAATGCTGATGATGCGCAAAGCTAAAGCCTGAACTCTGAACTTCTATTTGGTCGCGCCAGGAAGATACGGCTTGGGATCAACCGGCTGATTGTTAATACGTACCTCGTAATGCAGGTGCGGGCCCGTCGATCGGCCCGTCGAGCCAACCAAGCCAATGGTCTGGCCTTGCGAGACCGCCTGTCCAACCGTGACATCGATTGCGGAAAGGTGACCATAACGCGTCGACAACCCGTTGCCGTGGTCAACATAAACTACTTTGCCGTAGCCGCGCTGCCATCCGGCAATGATTACTTTGCCGCTGGCTGCTGCCTGAACCGGCGCGCCATAGTCTGCATCGATGTCCTGGCCTTCGTGATATTCATAACCACGACCGCTGAAAGGATTGCGCCGGCCGCCGACGCCGCTCTCGAGTTTCCCATAAACCGGCCAAATCGAAGGCTTGACGCCGTTGAATCGAATAAAGGATTCGTACATCCGAATCTGGCGCTCGAGCTTGGCGGTCTTGGCTTCCAAAGCCGCCAGCGCAGCCGCGCTGTCCACTGGCCGGGCAGGTCCGCCCTGACCGCGGGGTTGCGCTTCGCTCTGAACACCAGACACTTCGGCCAGTTTGCGTGACTTGTCCTCAACCGCGTCCACGCGATTGTTCAGATTCTGTAGTTGCTGCCGCTGCTTATCATTTTCCGCGCGCAGCCGCTGATTCTCATGTTCAACGCGCAAGTGTTCCGCTTGCTGCGTGAGTCCATAAAATCCGTAAATCAGACCGCAAAACACCACGAACATACCGACGGCTGAAGCTTTCAGCCAACGTTTGTGAACGCAAATCCTGCGAATATGGGCTCTGGAACGGGAGGTACGGGCTACAATAAATGCATAAAAACGGTCGTCTCTAGTCATCATTCGCTCCTGTCGACCAGTGCGCGTGTTTGTAAAGCGGGGCCCGCGCAAAGATCGCAAAAGTTACAGACGCCGAACCGAGGGCGACTGAAAACTCAACTTAAGATCGGGAGGTTTACCAGCTAAACCTGCTTGATTTGTCCTGCTTGAAGCTAACAGCAGCCGACATGTGAAATCGTCGGGTAATTATTCACCTTGGCCTTGAATTGCTGCTAGAGCGCGAAACCCTATCATACGAGAAGCGAGAAGGCAAACGCAGAAACGTGCAGGACGTAATTCAGATCAGCGAGCGCTTTACGAGGAAAATGATCGTGAGGAAACTGGCGTTCTTGAAGATTTGAAAAGGACTAAGTGCTCTTGACTCCATTTTTGCTTTCACTCCAACCGCGGATGATCGCGATCGCAATTGAGACGAAGAGCGCGAGGAAAACAATCAGGATGCCGAACTTGATAATGGCAAACAAGAATCCAAAAGCGATGATCATCTTTTTGAGTAAAGCAAACGCAACCATCACCGCCATTGCGAGTAACGCGCCTCGTCCTAATCCTAAAAACATTCCGATGACTCCTATTCGTTCCGATCGGCAAACTAGCAGTTTGCGCTACTTTAGTCTGGCTGAACGCAGTTGGCTTCGATTCGCCTGTGCGGGAAAATCGCTTCTGCCAAATCTTGCTGATTCAACCGGCCAACTCGATACCACCGAAGGCGGCGGTGCGCCGGTTTCGAAGCTACGTAATTCCTCGCGGCGCTTGCGACGCCTCAAGTAGTCGTAAAGCATGTAAGCGCCCAGGATAACGAGCGCCACCGGCAAAGTCCGGCGCACTGGAAACTGAACGCCGATCAAAGTGTGCGCGAGAAAAACGCCTCCCAGCGCCAGCAGCGTGACGCCCCAGGCGACAGGATTGCCGTAAAGTTGTCTCGCGATCGCATCTTCTTCGGCGTCAGGCGCCAGGCCGGCGCGCATCAATTGCGCCGTGCGGCACGCATCCACCGCGGCAAACAACCACGAACCAAAAATGCCCAGGACGAAAAAGGTTACGCCATCGGTGACGACAGCCATCTGAAAGAAGCTCGCAAAAATTGCAAAGTGAACGATGGCCTTTGAAGTCTGCCCGTTATAAGCCGCACCGAGTCCCGGCACAAAAAACGAGAGAAATGTCGCGACAAACGGCGACGTCTGGCGCCGAATGACGTGCGCATCGGGCGTTCGCGATTGCTGAGAGCGAAGCATCTCAACACCGGCGACGATGCAGTTCTGACAGAACGGAAAACCGCGAATGCGATGATCGCAGGCCGGACAGAGTGAACGCGCGCACTGGCTGCACTGCACGGTTGCGGGATTCCTGGTGTGATAGGAGCAGTTCATTAATCTATTAACTCAAGCGTTCAAATTCCGGCAGCCTCGTTCAGCGGTTTTTCTGTTCTGAATTATTGTCTTTCGACTTGCTCTGCGTGTTTGGCGACGCGTTGTTTTGATTCGAGGGATTCTGATTTTGATTCTTATTCGCGCCACTTCCCTTTTCTCCGGCCTTATCGCCGCCAATTAAATCATCAACACTGCCCTCGAGTTTCTTCATCCCATTTGGCAGGGCGGAACTCTTACTGGCGTTGTCGGCAGTGCGCTGCGCCAATTGCATGCTGGCGTGATAGATGCCGCCAACTGAGCCGTCCGTCGATACCGTGTTCGTCAGCACAAAGATAGAAACCAGCAACATGGTCGCGACCGAAGCGAGTTGCGGCGAAACGATTGGATCCAAAGCGCCGCGCAGCCATTCGATCAAACGTGACCCAAGCGGCGCAACGACTTGCTGCGGCAGGACATTGCCGATTGTGCTTTGCAGAATTCGAGCTTCCAAACCGGCGGGCACCGGAACTTCGTCCTGCTTGTACGTATAGCACGCGCCGATCGCGCGCACGACGTCGCCAGGCAATTCACTGCAACTCTCACACAACGCCGCGTGCCGTTCCCAACGGTGATAGAGCGGCGCGAGCAGAAAGCCATCAAGATAGTCCGTCAGATGGTCTTCAAATTCGGCGCAAGTAAGCGAAGCCTCAGGAATGGTCTTCAGCAGGATGCGCGCTTCAAGGCCCAGGCTGGCAGGCGGCGCTTCGGAAGCCGAGCAGGCCACCAGAGTGTTTTTGACTTCGCTCAGAAGATCGTGACAAACCGGACAACGCATGGCGTGTTCGGCAAAATACTTGTGCGCCTCGACGTCGAGCCCGCCGTCGAGGTAATCGGTCAAACGATCTTCAAATTCGTGACAAAGCATCAATTTTCGGTTCTAAAATCTCAAATCTCAGATCTGAAATCTCAAATCTCGGAGACTACGCCTCCACTACTCGCATACGACGTAGAATCTTCGCAAGTTCAATACGACCGCGATTAATCCTGGATTTCACGGTACCTTCCGGAATCTTTAACAAATCGACGATTTCCTGATAGCTCAACTCCTCGATGTCGCGCAGAATGACGCAAGTGCGCAGGTCGGGTGAAAGCTTGTCGATTCCCGCCTGCACCTGGACACCCAGCTCGCGCCGCTCCATTTCCCGCTGCACCGTCGCGCCCGCGGCGCGCAAATGATACTGATGATCTTCGAGGTCCTCAGCGGCCTCGTCCTGCGGCGCGCGCTGCCGTTTCCGATAGTCGTCAATGATCAGATTGCGCGCCAGGCGCATCAGCCAATTCTGCAAATCACCCTGTTTTGGATTGTATTGCTCGAGTGAGCGATAGACGCGAATGAAGACTTCCTGGGTCAGGTCCTCAGCAGCATCAGCGCGCGACGTGAATCGATAAGCGAGGTTGTAAATGCGCCGGCTGTACGTTTGGACAATTTCTTCCCATGCCGCACCATCACCTGCGCGACATCTTCTAACTAACTCAGCGCCTTCACTGGTAGCCAAGAGTTTGGCGGCTCCCACTAGTGCGTCTCCGATCCGTCCGGCGTTGCGTCGGGCCGGTTTAGCGTCCGACACGAGCCTCGTACGCTGGGTCGCAACGCAAAGTTCCGGTGAACCCTCAGCAACCCGGTAATTCAAACTGACGCATTGTTGCGCGCACCATTAAAGTGTTGTAGCCTTGCTGGGCCACCCCATATCTTGTGGTTGCGTTCTTCGATTAGTCAAGTAAGTCCCTGCGTGCAGTTAGTTTCAGCATCAACTCCATAAGGCTTTGGCAAAGTATCGCAAGTACTTGGAATTCGCCGCCCTGTTCCTTCTGGCCGGGGTCATCATCTGGTGGTTTGGACGTCGTCTGGATTGGGACCAGGTCAAGCTGGCCATGCGAAAGTCTGACTGGCGGTTGATTCTCCTGGCCTCGGTAATCATTCTCCTCGCTTACGTTTGGCGAGCGGTGCGCTGGCAAGCGCTGCTATCGCCGCTGACAAAATCGAGCCTCCGCGAAGTATGGATTGCGACTACCGTTGGTTTTGGCGCCGTGCTGTTAATCGGTCGCGCCGCCGAAGTCGTGCGTCCAGTCGTTTTGCCGATGCGTGATCATCGGGTCAGGCCGGCCGCGTCGTTCGTGACGATTATGATCGAGCGGCTGTACGACACGATGACTGTGATGCTGATCTTTGCCCTGAATCTGTTGTGGCTGACGCCCGCGCCCGGTTCCCAGACAGATTTTGCCCAGGCGCGCATCCTCGGCTTTGGTCTCCTCGGACTGCTGCTGTTGGGGATAGTCCTTCTTCTTTGGTTCAAACGACGTTCGCAAACGGTCATTGAATGGATTGATGGACGTTTCCACCCGCGTTCGAAACTCGCCGTCAGAATCAAACGCGCAGTCACCAGCACGCTTGAACAATTGGCCACCGCGCTCAGCGTCTTATCCAATTTTCGACTGCTGGCGATCAGCATTTTCTGGTCGCTGCTTCTTTGGGGATCGGTGGCGCTGGCAAATCTTCTGGTTTGTCGCGCCTTCGGAATTTCGTTCAGCGTCTCGCAAGTCTTTTTTGTCCTGGGTTGGTCGATGGTGGCTTCGGCGGTGCCCACACCCGGCGGCGCGGCCGGCGCTTTTCACGCGGCGACGGGAGCCGCGCTCATCCTCCTGGGTGTTGGTCGAGATCAAGCCGCAGCCGTGGCTATAACGCTACATCTCGTAGATTTCGGCCCGGCAGCATTGTTTGGGTTGTTCTATTTTCTGCGCGGCGACGTAAACATGACCAGGCTGCGGGCGCTGATTTCTGTTAAGGCCGTGGAACACGCGGTTGAAGATGAGCATGTCGCGCTGGCCGAAAGCAGTTAACGATTCTTTTGAGTAGAGTTTTTTTCATACACGAGGTTAAAAACGATGAAATGCCCCTTCTGTGGTTTCCTGGAAGACAAGGTCGTTGATTCGCGCGAATCGCGTGAGGGCGATTCGATTCGCAGACGGCGTGAATGCCTAAAATGCGAGCGACGCTTCACATCGTACGAGCGCATCGATCAAATTCCATATATGGTCACCAAGAAAGATCAATCGCGCGAGAGTTTCGATCGAAACAAAGTGATGGCCGGACTCTTGCGAGCCTGCGAAAAGCGACCAATTCCGCCGGCCAAGCTCGACGGCATCGTCAACGCGGTCGAAAAATATGTTCAGGAGTCACCGGAGCGTGAGCGGCCAACCAGCAAGATAGGCGAGTTGATCATGCGTCGGCTCAAAGAACTTGATAAGGTAGCCTATGTCCGGTTTGCTTCGGTGTATCTCGAGTTCGAAGACGTTTCAGAATTCATGACTGAGTTAAAGACTTTGGTGCGCGCGCGACAAAGCGGCGTCATGAAAAGAGGCTAGCAATCGCTACTAGACGAAGAATGGTAAAGAGCGTCGGCGCCGCCGGTCTGGAGCGAATCGAACTGAGGCGCCTGACCGAGCGAATCGGCAAGTTGTACTCGGTTTTGCACGAGGCCGCCGAGGCCGAAACTACGCCGCTCGCAGGCACCTGGACGCCGGCTGTCGATGTTTGCGAAACCGCGCACGCGATCTCCATTCGCATCGAGGTGCCGGGCGTGAGCGCGAGTCAAATCAAGATTGCTTTGAACAACGACAAGGTGCGAATTTACGGCGAAAAAAAGAAGCGCGCCCCGCGCCAGCGAATCACTTCGCATTTATGTTCGGAACGCAATTACGGCCGCTTCGATCGCGTGGTACCGTTGCGTTGGACAATCAGCATCAAAGACACCAGGGCCGAGTTAAAGAACGGCGTACTATTGATTCATTTACCGAAGATTAAGGATCGGCGCGGCTCGGAATTTCGAGTCCCAATAACCGAAGTTGAATCCTGAGCAGTAGGCATAATCCAGAAAATGGCAGACAACCTGAACGAAGAAGTTTCCGTAGCGCTGGAACCCGCCGACGCGGAATTACAACTACAAATTCCTGACGAGCTCCCGCTGCTTCCGTTGCGCGACATCGTGATCTATCCGTTCATGATCGTGCCGCTGTTTGTCTCGCGCGAGAAATCTATTCGCGCCGTGGACGAAGCGCTGGGCGAACATCGGATGATCTTGCTCGCTTGTCAGAAGGACCTCGACAAGGAAGAGCCGCAGCAGGACGACCTGTATAACGTCGGCACGGTCGCAGTCATCATGCGAATGCTGAAACTGCCCGACGGGCGCATTCGCATTCTGGTCCAGGGTGTTTCTCGCGCGCGTGTTGACTCGGTCAGCACTGAAGGTGAATGCCTGCACGCGAAATTGGAGGTGTTGCGCGAAGAGGCGGCGCCTGAACGCTCGCTGGAAGTTGAAGCGTTGATGCGCAACGTGCGGGCGTCGATGGAGAAGGCCGCAAACCTTGGCAAGAACATTTCGCCCGAGGTGATGGCGATTATCGCTAATCTCGACGATGCCGGCCGGCTTGCCGATCTTTCGGCTTCAAACCTCGAATTAAAAGTTGAAGACGCGCAATCAGTTTTGGAAATTGCCGACACGACCGCGCGCTTGCGACGAGTGAACGAACTGCTCAACAAAGAGATCGAGGTGCTTACGGTCCAGCAGGAGATCAATACGCAGGCACGCGCTGACATCGATCGCTCGCAACGCGAGTTCTATCTGCGCCAGCAGATGAAGGCGATTCAAACCGAGCTGGGTGAAGGCAACGAGCTGGCCGAAGAAGTGCAGCAGTTTCGCGAAAAAATCGAATCCTCGAAAATGCCAAAGCCCGCCGAAGATGAAACGCTGCGACAATTGAAAAAGCTCGAGCGCATGCATCCGGACGCGGCAGAGACAGCCACGTTGCGTAACTGGATGGAGATCATGACCGATCTGCCATGGTCGAAAGCTTCCAAAGACAATTTGGATCTTCACAAGGCGCAAAAAATTCTCGATGAAGATCATTACGGCCTGGAAAAAGTGAAGGAGCGCATCATCGAAGCGCTGGCCGTACGCAAACTGAAAGAGAAACCGAAGGGCCCGATCCTCTGCTTGGTGGGCCCGCCGGGAGTGGGCAAGACCAGTCTGGGCCGATCGATTGCGCGCGCGCTCGGCCGCAAGTTTATGCGGCTAAGTCTCGGCGGCGTCCACGACGAAGCTGAAATCCGCGGTCACCGGCGCACTTATGTAGGCGCGATGCCCGGCCGAATCATTCAGGCGATTCAGCAAGCCGGCACGAACAATCCGCTCATCATGCTTGATGAAATCGATAAGGTCGGCGCCGACTTTCGCGGCGATCCGTCATCGGCTTTGTTGGAAGTACTCGACCCTGAACAGAACTACAGCTTTCGGGATAACTATCTGGGCGTGGCTTTTGATCTTTCGAATGTCATCTTTATGACGACGGCGAACATCCTCGACACGGTTCAGTCGGCGTTACGCGATCGAATGGAAGTAATCCGGCTGGCCGGCTACACCGAAGAAGAAAAGTCGGAAATCGCGCGGCGACATTTACTGCCCAAGCAAATGGAAGAAAATGGCATCACGGCAAAGAACCTGAATCTCTCGCGCTCGGCCCTGCTGGCGATGATTCAGCGATATACGCAGGAAGCGGGCCTCAGACAGCTTGAGCGTGAAATTGGATCGATCTGCCGTAAGGTCGCGCGTCGCCTGGGCGAAGGACAAGAAGGCGTCGTCCGCGTGTCGGCAAATAATCTTCACGAGTTTCTGGGCGCGCCTAAGATAATCCCCGAAGAAGTTTTGAAAAAGGATCAGATCGGCGTGGCAACCGGTTTGGCGTGGACGGCTGTCGGCGGCGACGTGCTGTTTGTTGAAGCCTTGCGGATGAAAGGCAAAGGCAATCTCGTTTTGACGGGCCAGCTTGGCGAAGTGATGCGCGAGTCGGCACAGGCTGCTTATTCGTACGCCAAGTCACGGGCAAAGGAACTGCAAATCGATCCCGAAGACTTCAACAATTACGACATGCACATACACATCCCGGAAGGAGCAATTCCCAAAGACGGTCCTTCCGCGGGAATCACTCTGGCGACGGCGCTCGTTTCAGCGTTGTCCCTGCGACCAGTGCGCAAGGACGTGGCGATGACCGGCGAAATTACCTTGCGCGGAAATGTCCTTCCAGTGGGCGGCATCAAGGAAAAAGTCTTAGCGGCGCGCCGCGCCCGGGTAACGAAGATAATTCTGCCCACTCAAAATCGACGCGACCTCGACGAAGTACCGAAAGAGCCCTTCAAAGATATTACCTTCGTCTTTGTCGACAATATGCGGCAGGTCTTTCGTGATGCTCTGAAGGAAAAAGCGCCGCCGGCGCTTGCTACCGGGTCCCGACCAGCTCGTCTGCCGCAAGCAGCCACCGCCCGAAATCTCTAATCGAAAGCAATCGCGTTCGTGCCCGGCTCCGCAGCGACTGGTTTGCGAGCAGTTTTTGTGAGCAACCCAACCAGTCCCCGCGCATCCTATTTAATGTCAAATCGAGTTAATGAGCCCATTTTTGGCGGGTCGCATGGTTTGACACCCCCCGACTCGTGTGGTACTCTCGCGACCGAAGTGGCTGATTTCAGGCCATAATTCCGGAACTTTTCAGTGTTCCGTATTGTTTTAGTAGTGGACGCCGCAGGCGCGACTCGGTGGAAGTCGCAGTCGTGGAATCCCCCGACGCAATATCAGAGGAGAACAACGATTGATGACCCGTACCCGTCTTGGTTTAGCTGTAAGCGCCTTAATCGCAGCCGGAACCGTCTTCCCCATTAACATTCAAGCGCAGGGACCTGCTGGTTCCGCCGCTCGTGAGATCCCCACCGAGGTACAGAGGACTGAACCTCGGGTGGAACAAGTCATTGAGCGCGCGAACGATCATTTCCGCAAGGGCAAGCTAAATCTCGAAGATAACAAGCGCGAACAAGCGCGCGATGAGTTTGATAAGGCCGTCGATGAGATTCTCATGTCGGGCCTGGACGTGCGCGCCAGCCAGCGGCTGCAGACTTTTTACCTGGAACTGGTTGAGCGAATTTACCGCGAAGAGGTGCCGGTTCTTCAGAACCTGCCGGCCCAACAGAACGTGGCGCCGGTGGTCGCGCAAGCCGCTCCTGATGCTAAAGCTGAGACTCTTGAAGTCGCCAAAGCCCAGGAACCAAAACAAGTTCAAATCGGTTTTCTGCAACAGGGTTTCGATCCTTCCCCGCTCGATCCCTTGAGCAAGCTGATTCTCAACGAACAGGAAAAGAAGGTTACGGAATCAGACATCGCCGCGCTTGAGCAGGCGAAGAACGCTCTGGACTTCAACTTCACGCTTAATCCGCTGGTCCAGCAATACATCAACTTTTACCAGGGACGTGGTCGCTCGACGATGGAAGCGGGCCTGCGACGCTCTGGTCGTTACATGAAGATTGCCCGCGAAACTTTCCGTCGCGAAGGCGTACCCGAGGACATCACCTGGCTGGGTCAGGTTGAAAGTGCCTGGAGCCCGAAAGCCCGCTCATGGGCAGCGGCGTCAGGTCTGTGGCAATTCATCAGTGGCACCGGCGCCCAATACGGTCTCAAACAGACTGCGTGGGTTGATGAGCGCAACGGAATTGAAAAGCCAACGGTGGCCTCGGCCCGGTACTTGAAGGATCTCGCGAAACGCTACAACGGCGATTGGCTGTTGGCGATGGCCGCCTACAACACCGGCGCGCTAAACGTGGACCGAGCAATTTCCCGCGCGGGCGAAGCGAACTACTGGAAGATTTATCCTTACATCGCGCAGGAGACCCGCAACTACGTACCGAATATCCTCGCGGTGATCATGATTGCCAAGAATCCTGAGAAGTATGGTTTCCACGGCATTCGTCCTGAGGCGCCGATGGCGTTCGAGATTGTTCCGGTGCAGTCCGCGACCAGCCTCCGTCTAATCGCCGAAGCGACCGACACCAGTGTCGATCATATCGCGTCGCTGAACCCGGAACTCAGGCGCGACACCACGCCGCGCGGCGAGGCCTATAACGTTCGCGTACCCGCCGGTAAGGGCAAAGAGCTGAATGCTCTGCTGCGACGCGTTTCGCCGGATAGACGTGACGTCGCCAAAGTTATCTCGATTGCTCCGGGAGAAGATTTGCAGTCCGTAGCCAATCGCACTGGAGTCAGCGTCGCAACGTTGCAGTCGATGAATGCGGGAGTGGATCTCAAATCAGCGACTAAGCTGGTCGTTCCTAACACCAGCATTCGGCTGACCAACTGGCGTCGCGATCCAGTGAATCCGACGGACGCCGCAAAGACGCCAACGCTGGAGCGAGTGCGGGCGCGCAAGGGCGACACCATCGCCAGGATTGCCGCCGCGCGAAAGCTTTCGGCAGATGAAGTCGGCCGCCTGAACGGCATCGCGCCGAACACCGAGTTGAAAGCCGGTCAGGAAATTAAGTTGCCGGCCACGACTTCAACCAGTTCGAAGAGACGTTAGTTATTAACTGATCTAAAAACATCGATCCTTCGGGATCGTTCAAACCGCCAGCGAGCGCGCTTCGTTTTCGAAGCGCGCTTGCTCGCTTTATGGGGCAACGTAAATAACGCTCTGACAGGTTTAGAGTTATGCGAAGTTGATTTCTTTTTTCACTCCCCATGCTCTTTCGCACACAATCTGCCGCCGTTTACGGAATCGACGCGAATCTGGTCGACGTGGAGGTCGATCTCACGCCTATTCGAAATGAGGCCGACACGCCAGCCTCAGTCATCATTGTCGGGTTGCCTGATGCGGCAGTGCGAGAGTCGCGCGAACGCATCCGCGCCGCTATTAACAACAGCGCCTTCTTCTTTCCGTTTCAAAAGACCACGATCAATTTAGCGCCTGCCGATCTCCGCAAGGAAGGCGCCAGCTTCGATCTGCCGATAGCGCTCGGTATCCTCGGCGCGAACGGCGATCTTGGCGAAGCGGAACACCTGACTGACATTCTTTCTGTCGGAGAGCTTTCGCTCGACGGCCGCGTCCGGCCAATTCGCGGCGCCTTGCCGATCGCTTTGCGGGCGCGCCAGTCACAAGCGAAACATCTATTGCTGCCGGATGAGAATGCGAAGGAAGCTGCCGTGGTTTCTGACGTGAATGTTCATGCGGTGACTGATCTGCGCAGCGCGGTCGAAATGATCGCGGCCATTCGGTCAGATAATCCTCCCGAGCCGGTTCGTGTCGATCTTTCCGCGATGCTGCTTCACGACGATCATCACAGCGTTGATTTTCGCGAAGTGCGCGGGCAACAAGCCGCTAAGCGAGCATTGGAAGTAGCGACGGCCGGCGGTCACAACATCCTCTTGATTGGGCCGCCAGGATCGGGCAAGACGATGCTCGCGAAACGGCTGCCGACGATCTTGCCGCCTTTGGAATTCGATGCGGCGCTTGAACTCACCAAGATTCATTCCGTCGCTGGTCTGACCGGCCGCGCCGGTCTGGTGACGCAAAGACCTTTTCGCTCTCCGCATCACACGATCAGTGACGCGGGTTTGATTGGCGGCGGCGCCGTGCCGCGACCGGGCGAAGTTTCGCTCGCACATCAGGGCGTATTGTTCTTGGATGAATTACCGGAGTTTGATCGCAGTGTTTTGGAAGTACTGCGGCAGCCGCTCGAGGATCAACGCGTGACGATCAGTCGCGCCGCGATGTCTCTGACGTTCCCGGCGTCATTCATGCTCGCAGCGGCGATGAATCCCTGTCCTTGCGGATTTTGGAACGACCCGACGCGCGAATGTCATTGCTCGCCGCTACAAATTCAGCGTTACGTGGGAAGAATTTCCGGCCCACTACTCGATCGCATCGATATTCACATCGACGTGCCGGCCGTTCGCTTTCGCGACTTAACGGGCGACACTCCCCCAGACGCTGAAGATTCAAACGCGATTCGCACGCGAGCCATCAATGCGCGGGAACGTCAGCGCGAGCGCTTCGCCGCAGACGGAATCTTCTCGAACGCCGCGATGACGCCGCGGCTAATTCGCAAATATTGCCGGATTGATAGCGAGAGTGAAACGATGCTCGAACGCGCGATGTCGCGGCTGGGGCTTTCCGCCCGCGCCTACGATCGGATTTTGAAAGTCAGTCGCACGATAGCCGACCTCGAAGGCTCAACCGAGATTCAATCGCCCCACGTTTCGGAAGCGGTTCACTATCGTTCGCTGGACCGGACGTATTGGACGTAAAGGTACGCACGCCTCCGGCGTGCCACAAATCTACGACTTACTCACATCGACAAAATAAAGATCAGTCGCCACCTCGAACGCGTCCTTCTTGAGCGCTGTCTTCATCGTCTGCCATTCGGTAGTCGGCTGAATAATTTGCCAACGGTCTTTGGTCCCGACGCGTATTGGCATAGCAAATCCCGGCTCATCGACTTTCCAGCGATAGGAAACCGTGCCCGCCGTCTCGTCGAACTTTAATTCCAGCTTGGGAATCGCCGTATGACGCAGATACTGGTTGAAGACTGGCGTGAGATTCATCCGGGTTTGGCGATTGAAATAAGCAATCATGTCTTCAGTCATGATCGACTGATATTTGAAGCGCTGATAGAGATTTCTGATCAGCATCCACCAGCGTCGATCGTCATCGACAACGCTTCGCAGCGTATTGAGAAACAGCGCACCTTTGAAATATTGATCCTGAGGCGGTGTCGCATTCACGCCGCGCGGCGCAATGATCGGCCGCTGATTTTGAACCTTGGCCCGGTATCCATTCGTGTACTTCAGGCCGTCAGCTTTCCCGTACATGTATTCGACATACAGACATTCGAGATACGTGGTCCAGCCTTCATGAATCCACATGTCTGAGCGGTCTGCGGCCGTGACACTGTTGCCAAACCATTCGTGGCCGCTTTCATGAATGATGATAAAGTCGAAGCGCGGCGAAATGCCCACGCCCGTCCAGTCGCGTTCCAGGTATCCATTCGCAAAGCGATTGCCGTAAGTCACAGCGCTTTGGTGTTCCATCCCTGAATAAGGCGCTTGAATCAACTTGTAACCATCTTTCTTGAATGGATACTGGCCAAAATAATGCTGAAAAGCCTCGAGCATCCCGCGCGCTTGCGCGAACTGTTTTTTCGCGCGCTCTAAATCTTCAGGCAGAGCATAAAAATCGAGCGACAAATCGCCGAGTCGATCGGACCAGTGTTCGTACTTCCCGATGTTCACCGACACGTTGTAGTTATTGATCGGATAGTTCACCAGCCAGTCCCAACGCGTGTAGCCGTCCCCGAGATCAGTTTTACCAATGAACCTGCCATTGGAAACATCGGTCATGCCATTGGGCACGGCCACGCTGATCTTCATCGACTCGACTTCATCTTTCCACTGATCTTTGTTCGGCCACCAGATGCTGGCGCCTTCTCCCTCGCAGGCAGTGAAGATCCAGTGACGACCGGCCGGGTCTTTTCCAAAAGTGAAGCCGCCGAATCGGCCGATGGTTTGGGGAGTTCCCGAATAATAAAAGTCGATCGTGTAAACGCGGCCCGCTTTCAAAGTCTCCGGGAAATCGACAAAGACCGCGCCCGAGTCGCGCGTATACTTCAGGATCGTTGGGATGGACCGGTAAGTCTTCGGATCTCGGGGGTTGGAACTGGCGAAAGCGCCTTTCGGCTCAAATTCAATTTCGTCAATTTTCAGGTTGTCGTAGAGATCCAACTGGATGCGGTTATCGTCCTGCAACATGCGAAAGCGGATAGTATTCTTCCCTTTGACAAACTCCTTTTCCGGATCGATGCGAATGTCCAGCTCGTAGTAAAGCAGATCGTTGTTGGCACGATAGCGCCCGTACTCGCCACGCAGAAGGTTGGCGCGTGTTGGCGCATTCGATTGTTGCGGAGATTGCGCGAAAGCTGGGGCGGCTGTTCCCAACAGCAACAGGAAGAGAGTCGGGCAGTATTTGCGGATGCGTTTGATCGACATGCGGGCTAATTCTCCTGCGGTCGTGGTCGAGTGGTTTAAGCGCTCAATCTGACAATAGGTAGCGTCACTCGTTCCTTTTCTTTCGATGCCCTCCCTTACGGTCGTGCTTCTGACACGGTCAGACTCGATTTATTGTACCGCGACAGGTTCGCGCGCCACAGTGGCATCGCTTCGAATTCGGGTGCAGCGTTTCTTCATAATCGACGGTGATCTCTTCGCCTGGTTGAATGTCGCGGAGCGCAAAGAACAGCACGTGGCCGTACAAGTTTTTCATGTAGGCGTTCGGCTCGCAGCAATGATTGATGTAGTGAGTGCCGTTGCCGCCGCGGCTGCCATCCAGACTCCAGCGACTGTTGATGTAACAGATGCGCAGGATGCGTCGGTTACGGCCGCGTTTGTTGGCTTCGAATTCCGAGATACGCTCGCCGGTGTATTCGGCGATCTTCTTTCCGCGCTGGAAGGGAATCGTAGCGAAACAGCCCCGGCCGTTGATAGACGATTTGCGGATGGAAAGGCCGTGTGCGAGTTTGAGCGTCATCTCGGTTCTCTTCAATTCGAGACGCTCATTCTAAAGCAATGTAGTTGGGTTGTTGAGTAGTCTCCGGGCTCAGTCTCTGCGAGTTCTGCGTCTTTGTGGTGAGCTCTTTTGTTGTTGACCGCAGAGCCGCAGCGCGACGGAGCCGCAACCCACTGCGTTTAGCTCCGTAGGAGCAGAATGTTTATAGCTACACGATCACAAATTAGTCGAAGCTCCGGAGGAGCGAATGGAACCTTGATTCATATTGCGCTCCTACGGAGCTTTGAAACGCAAACAGCCAGGAATCTATAAACATTTCATCCCTACGGGATTAATGTGTCCCCGAAACGTTGCTTAAAGGAGTTAGAATCTTGTTACGTAACGACCGCCGAGGGGCGCGGAGATTCTTCGGATTAGGATACGGCTTCGGTGCGGTTTAATTGGCGCGGCGTTTTTTCTTCGATGGTCTGTGGATGAAAGCTTTGCCAATCGTGGCCGGTCCCTCCGGCGACGCCATTTGCCCGACGATGGCAGGCTCGTCATACCCCGGCGCCACCATAGCACCGGTCACTGCGTTTGGGCTTATCGTGAAAGGACTCGGCACCAATCCTTGAAACCCAATCGCGGTAAGAAAGGTAAATGTGGCTGCCGCGACCGCCTTCAACGCATACGACACTCTTCGTTTTATCGCTTGCAACCCAACCGGACAATCCTGAGTGATGATCGATCCATCGCGGCGGCGATAAAACCTGACGCAGAGCCGGCCTTCATTTGCCGCAATCAGTGACTCAGCCTGCGCGCGAGTCATTTCGGACAAGTTATAAACGTTCAGATTGCATTGGCCACAAAACCTCACGCGGGCATTGCCAATCATCTTCTCCCACTCGGCCTTACAAGGGGCCGCGACTTTTACTTTGTTCAAAGGATGGGTGAACCGAACCATGATTTATTTCACGCTCCCGCTGATGCTCCGTTCCAAAATCAGGAGGGAGGTCAGTACTATCCGCTCAACGAACGGTACTGACCTCATCGGGCAGATTGGGAGTTCAATTCATCAACTGTGGCGACACGTAGCGCACTGATTTCATCTCAGCCAGCGCCGCCAGCTTCTCGATTGGCAATCGACCGATAACCATCTTCGCGGTCTTTGGATCGAGCACGACTTCAAAGCCAAGTTTCTTCAACTCCGCAATCACAGCTTCCGATTTGTCGTTAAGCCAGATTTGAATCTCGGCTTTGCCGCCGCGAATGAATTTGGCTTCGTCGGGCGCCGGCTTCAGTTTCGGATCTTTCAAACGATCCACAACCGCCAGCACAGATGAATGAAGCTTCGCCTGCAACTCTGCGCGCTTCTTCTCAACTGGTGAGAGCACGCGAGCCCTTTCATCAACGTCCACGCCGTCGATAACTATTGCGTTTTGGACTCTGGGTGGCGGGGTTGCCACCGGCCGGCCGCTACCGACGCCTGCGCCGCTCCCGCCAGCTTTGCGCTCCTCTTTAACCTTCGGACGATTGACCATCGGCGCGGCTGTCTTTATCACGCCCGAGGAAACATAACCTCGGCCGGCATTCACTGACTTGTCGGATTCACCAAAGATGGCGTCCCGATTCACGCCTTCAGGCACTTCGACGGGAACGTCAATGCGTCGCGGCTGGCCGCCATCGGTCACGATCATTTCCTCGACGGCCACAAATGATGTGAATTGCGTCATCAAACGATAATCGAGCCCGAGTTGAATGATGCTTTGCTTCACGTCGTCTTTCATTGTGCCTCTTTGGGCGCCATTGAAATCCTGGCTCATCAAATCATCGACGCGCGTGCGCGCCCAGAGCGTCGCCAGCACGTCGCGCGATTCCGCGCGCGAAAAATCGACGGGAATCTCGCGCACAAAATCACGGCCTGACATTTTTCCTTTCAATCGGATGATGCCTTTGCTATTTCCCGAGAAACGGCCACTCAGGACTACGGGCTTGGCGCTGAAAAGATCGGGAATGGTTTTCGGATACACTTCGGAGACGGCGATTCCATTCCAATCGATCGAAATGTCTGTGAGCAGCGGATTGCGCACCCGCTCGTGAAAGCGTCGAGCGGCGGCAGAACCATCATCATTCAATCCCACATATTCGACTTCGCCGCGGCCATACTTCGCCATGCTGTCGAGCAAATAGCGGTTCACGCTGCTGCCTATGCCAAAGCTGAACACGCGCGCGTTGGGATGAGATTGAACTTCGCCAATGATTTCCATTTCATTCCCGACATAGCCGTCGGTCATGAAGCAGACGATGCGCACATGATCCTGTTTGTCGGTGGCGTCCATGGAAGCCTTGATGGCTTTCATCATTTCAGTGCCGCCGCTTCCCTGCCGCGTTTCGAGAAACTCCTGCGCCTTAGCCAGATTCTCTTTCGTCGCAGTCACCGGCTGCGGAAACAAAATGTGCGTATCGCCGGCAAAGGTGATCAAATTAAACGTGTCGTACGGATAGAGATTGTCGAGCGCCAGCTTCATCGACTCTTTGGCTTTCTCAATCGGGAAGCCACTCATTGAACCTGAAGTATCGAGCACGAAAACGATTTCCTTGGGGGTCACGTCTGCAACAGTCACGCTCTCTGGTGGCTGCAGAATCAGCGTAAAGAAACCGCCGGTCCCGGCCGAATGTGTCAGCACCGCGTCTTCGATCTTCTTTCCCGCGACGTCGTAGCGCAGAATGAAGTCTTTGTTAGGAATCGTTTCCTGATCCTTCAAAGTCACGCGGGCGCTGCGCTCATTGCCACGCTCGACGACGACCTCATGAGTCTTCGAATCGAGCGCATCAATCGGCACGCCCGCATCGAGAGTTACATCCAGCGAAATGTCATGACCCGCGCGCATGCCCGCGGGCGCCGGCGCCGGCGTAATCTTCGAAGCGTCCGGCACTTGATCGGTGTTGGGCGCGAACCCGTTTCCGTTGCCGTTGCCGTTTGCCTGCGTTTCCGTCGGCGTGCCCGGTATGTACCGCGGGCCGACAACCATCGGAAAAACAAATTCGTACGAACCGGCTTCGTACTTCAACGTCTCGACGTAATTAATCGTAATCTTTATTTTCTCGCCGGGCAGAATGTTCGCGACGGATTGAGTGAAGATGTTCGGGCGCTCCTGGTTCAACAGACTCGCCGTTTTCCCTGTGTTCTTCGCGGCTTCGTACACGGCTTCCGCCTCTTCGCGCCTGAGAATCTTTCCGCGCACGGTTCGATCGCCGACCAGCATCGTCATGTCATCAACCGCGGCGTTCTGCGGCAGGGGAAATGTGTAAACGGCCTCGATCTTTTCTTTGAACGGATTCTCGAATTCCTGTGTGACTGAAACGCGAGCGAGAAAGCCGCTGATTTGCGCTTTGACGTCAGTGTGCTTTAGAGGGCAGATAGCCTTGGGCGCCCCGGTTGAATCAACCACCTGGAGCGCTCCCTGCGTGGCGGTGTTCTGCGCTGAAACGACCGAGCCTGAACCCTGAAGCCACGGCAACCCGATGGCGGTTGCCGCCAGGATTCCAACCAACCAAAACCTGACCAGAAATATCTGCCTCATAACCAATCCTCCAAAAACCTTTCAAACATGCGCGGTCTGGAAATCGGCGCGCGAAAATCAATAATTGCTGTTTAGAGGCCCAACCTCAGCCTCTGGTTCCCACCTTGCTCTGGGGATAGAACGTGAGAAGCGGCTGAGCTTGCAATGTCATTATGAAGTCAGTACCGGGAGCGATAGCGACCGGGTAATCATTTGGACAAACTCCACTGATACGAGCAACGGCAACCCGGTCGCTACCGCTCCCGGTACTGACCTCAACTTCAATACAGATTGAAGTTGTACTGCAACTGCATATTGGTCGATACCGGCAGACCTTCGCGCGTCGCCGGCACAAATCGAATCAGCCGCGCCGCGCTGATCGCTTTTTCCGTCAACCCGCAACAGAGTGGCTGCACCGCCCGAATATTTGTCACCTCGCCGGTGCGCGAAAACACCACGCTCAAGATCACTGTGCCGGTTATCTGGCCGCGCCGCGCTTCTTCGGTGTATTGCGGTTCGGGTTTGGAAAGCACCCGCGCGCGACTGGTGACTTCGTTGGTTCGGTAAACTCGATCAGGATTATCGTTAGGATTGCCGCCCGGAGGAGCACCACCTCTTCCACCTCCACCCGGCGTATTGTCGCCACCGCCGATATTTCCTTTTCTTCCCGGACCGAAGCCATTGTTTTCGCCTTCGCCGATGCCCTGACCCTTTCCGGTACCTATGCCGCCATCGGTTCCGGGACCGTTTGACGCGACGTTTGATTTCGATCGCGGATCGCCGTAATCGCGAAAAGGAAGATCCTTCCACAGGACTGGATCAATGTTGAGACCCGCCGCCGGCAATGATGGCAACGACACCCGAGCGTAGGTAGTTGGAATAGGCGCCGGAATTGGTGACGGGATCGGCGGCCGGCCTTGCGACGATGGACGCGCATCGTTCATCCCCCCGCCGCCGCCACCTTGGGCACGGGCCGGTGTCGGGCGCGATCCCTCGCCGCGACCCTTGTCGAAACCGACGCGTCCATCCTTACCCGCTCCCACTCCGGTTTTGGAATCCGGCTTCTGATCATTCCGAAAATCAAGCGTGGTAGTCGGGACGAGTTCCTCGTCCGCGATCTCATTCGTCGCCACAGCCCGATGTCGATCAAACAGAACGGCGCTCAGCACCACGATGACGATGATGCCCACCGCCATCATTGAGGCGGTCGCGACATACGGTCGCGCCAAAGTTCGCCTGAAACTGTTCTGAAAACGAATGAGTTGAAGTTTGGTAAACGTAAGAGGCTCAGCTTTAAACTGCGGCCACGCTTGCTGAATATTTTCAAAAAGGAACCGGGCTTCGATCCCCAGCCGACTTACCAAAGATCTTTCGCTGATCAGAGTCAGTTGATATTCGTAAGCCGTTGCTGAGTTGTTTTCGGCAACTGGTTGGCCGTCGATCGGACAAAAACTGAATTGGCTGGGAGAGGACTCACCGCACACACTGCATCTTTTCATAGATCGCTCCTTGTTTGGTGGCACAGACTTCAGTCTGTGATACTAGCCATGACTCACAGACTGAAGTCTCCGGCCACTTCGGACCAAAACAACGGAGGGGAGAGCTTTACGGCTTATAGAAAATGAAGAACACACCCGGCAGCCGCGGCGCTGAACGCGAGCGGTAGCCTGGCAAAGTGCTGTCCGAGTCTGGAGAGACTAATTAGGTATTACGGGAGACGAGTGAAAGGTTACGGAAAAAAAATCCGGTACGCGCGCATCTTGCGCGCCTCGAGAAGTCAGCGGGCGAGGACGCCCGCGAACTCTACTTCAATCTAAGGCTGCGAGCGATTAGATCCGTCTGATTACGAATGCGCAGCAGCTTGTCGCGCAATCCGGTAAAGCGCAGCACATAAACCGTGCGACCGTCGCCCTGAAGATAATAAGTTCGTCCGGCCATGGGTTTGCCGCGCTCAGTAAACTCATAGGCACTGGTTATGCCCGACAGTCTTCCCGTGAAGGGGTCGTCCTTCCCGTCGACATAACCCGGCAGAAATCGGTTCTTCTGATCCTGATCCCGGTGAGCGAAATCCTGAAGGGTCAGGCCGTCATCCATAGTCTCTTTGCGAATCCGCAGATATCCATCAACGCGGTCGCCATAAACAAACTCCGTGTGCTGATGAAGTTCATCGGGCTCGTCGGTCAGCCGCCAGGTGGGCGAAGGAAAGTCGAGCGTGTAGCCGATCTTCGGGCTGGTGTAGGTGTGCTGCTGGGCCCGCGCACTGAGGGCCGGCAAACCAACGACAGCGACTATTAAAAGCCCTAAAAACATAATAAATGATCGCACAGTTCAAAAACTCCTTATGAATGGCGAACGACTCATCGGCCATTCAGATGCTTACTGCCACCGAGTTGTTGTCTCGCTCCTGGGCGTTAGAGTACCGACTTTAAGTTCGGGTTTTCCTTGGGGATTGGAAAAAGCCCGGATGAAGTTGGTCCTCTAACCACACGTCTCACCATCCGTTACTTTGCCGCGGCTTCAATCGCCTGACGTTGGATGGCCACCAATTGCTCGATTCCCTTTCGCCCCAGGTCCAGCAAATTATCCATCTGCTCACGCGTGAACGGTGAACCTTCGGCTGTCCCTTGCACTTCGATGAAGCGGCCGTCGCCGGCGCAAACGATGTTCATGTCCACCTCGGCGCGCGAATCTTCGTCGTATTTCAGATCAAGCAGAGGCGTGCCGTCAACGATTCCGACACTGATAGCCGCTACTTCGCTGATAATCGGTGACTTGTTGATCCGCTTTTCTTTCATCAATCGTTTACAGGCAATTGCGAACGCGACGTAAGCGCCCGTAATCGCGGCGGTGCGCGTGCCACCGTCAGCTTGAAGCACATCGCAATCAAGAGTAATCGTCCGTTCGCCGAGGGCCCGGCGATTGGCAATTGCCCGCAAGCTGCGGCCAATCAATCTTTGAATCTCGTGCGTCCGGCCCGACGGTCCCCCGCGACCTGTCTCGCGGTTCGAGCGCGTGTGCGTCGAACGCGGCAGCATGCCATATTCAGCGGTGACCCAACCTTCGCTTCGCTGATTGCGAAGATGCGGTGGCAACTTTTCTTCGACTGAGGCAGCGCAAATCACGCGCGTGTTTCCCATTTCAATCAAGGCCGAGCCTTCTGCGTTAGGCAGAAAGTTAGGCGTGATCTTCACGAGCCGGAGCTCGTCAGCCGCGCGATTGTCGGTGCGTGCAAAGGTCATAAGAAATGAATCCACAGATTACACAGATAAGAAAAATAATAAGACCTGACAATAGCCGCTGACAGGTTCTCAACTGCTGGCTGCTAATCTGTGTAATCTGTGGATTAAGCTTTCAACTTATCCGCTCCCCAAACCTCCACCGCTTCCAGGCGCGAAGGCTTGCTTCCCAAAAATCTCTCGGCCACACGCGCGAACCGTTCGGCCGCGTCGGTCACGTAAAAGTGATCTAAATCATCGCACAACTGCCGGTCGAGCGCACCAGTCGGAAGCGTTAACCGCGCCAGGCCTTTTTCTTTGAGCAAGCTGCGCACTTCCGCCGCGGTCGCTGCGCCGGAATCAATCAGCGCCACTTCCTCTCCGACCGTTTCCTGGATGACGTCTCGCAGGATCGGGTAATGAGTGCAACCCAGGACCAGCGTATCGATCTTCGACCGCAGATCATTCAGGTAGGTTTCCGCGACCGTGCGCGCGACTTCATTGTCGGCCCAGCCTTCTTCCGCGAGAGGCACGAACAACGGGCATGGTTGTTCTATGACGGTGGCATCGGGATCAGCCTTCTTGATGGCGGTGGTGTACGCGCCGCTGCGCACGGTTGATTCCGTAGCGATGACGCCAATCCGTGATGAGGTACGCGCGCGTCCCGCGCGCTCGGCAACCGCCGCCCGCGCGCCCGGGCCAATCACCCCAACAACTTCGATCTTCAACGCCGCTCTAATTGCCGGCAGCGCCAGCGCCGACGCCGTATTGCACGCCACCACGAGCAGCTTAATTCCATGCGCCGCCAGGAACTCAGCATTCTCAACCGCGTAGCGCTCAACCGTCGCGAGCGACTTCGTACCGTACGGCACCCGCGCGGTGTCGCCGAGATAAACAAACCGTTCGTTAGGAAGTCGATCGTGAAGCGCGCGATAGACGGTCAGTCCGCCTACGCCGCTGTCGAAGATGCCAATGGGAAGATGGGGATTCATCCGCAGATTACACAGATTACGCAGAAAAGGCAGATAAGAGAAGGCATCCCGATCGACGCTTCAACTTATCTGCCTAATTCCTATCTGTGTAATCTGTGTAATCTGTGGAAAGTAACCCGCGCTTAGTGATTTCGCCTTTTCTTCAAACTCAAGATCTCAGCTTCCAAATCCTGCACCTTGCGCTCGAGTTCAGTGACACGCTGCGAAAGATCCGGAGTGAGAGTCACGGCCGGTTCCTGATCGTCGAGAATCTCGTGGGCCACTCCGCCACGCAGATCGACGTATAGATCTAACAAATTGGCCGGGCTCGCAAAGACCACGGTGATCGTATGACGGCCGTAGGTAACATTGAGCTCGTTGCTGTGGAAAGACATCGATTCGTCAAAGCGGCCAATGGCTTTTCCGTCTACATAAACTCTGCCGGTGGCCGCACGTTCAGTGAACCTCATCCAGATTCGCATGTCCTCGGGCGCTTCAGCCCATCGAGGGTTCTGACTTTTGTCGCGACCCACATCTATTACAAAGCTGACTTTGTCCTGAATAACGCGTTTGCCCTGGGCCAGTTGAATGCGGCTCTGCGCGGCGCCGGTTCCGACGCCAACAAAAAGAGTCGCCAGCACAATCAACCAACTACGCTTTACGAGGTTCATGGTTTACTCCTCCGTGCATTTTTCTTGGATAACGTCCGAGCGGGCCTGGGGTTTCCTTTTGTTAGCCTGTTCCGGTTTTATCTCCCCACCGTCATGGTCCAAACCGTTTGCGGTATTCGATCGAGCTTAGAAAGGCTTTCACCATTTCCGCATTGATGTAGTTGCCATTGAATTGATTCAGCTTCGTCAACCAGAAATCGTAGCCGGTGTAGTCGAGGGTAGACTCAGGTGCGTCGTTCGGGTTGCGTTGCAAGTAACCAAAGTATTGCATCAGGACAAACGCACGATTGAATTCAGAGCTGACCAAATTCTGATGCTCGGCTATAGCGCGTAAGACCTGCGCCCGAGTCTTCGCCCCGCTTGATAGCTCGCTTACCAACTGGTTCCGTTCAGATGTTGAAAGGGGATTGCCGGCGCGGCCGTTCAATTTGTCGACAAAGTCGACGGCGGTCATTGAAGTCGGAAAATCATTCACGAACCGCGAGCGCGCGACAAAGCCGTTCACGAATGCCTGCTTGTTATTCTCCAGCGTCTGCTCCCAACCGGGCGCCAAAACTACCACGCCCTGACGGATCTGCGACGTGTCGACGAGGAACTCGCTGAACCGTACGATCGGCACTGGAAGCTGATGCGTCGACTGGAACGTCGAAGTTCCGGTAGCGTCGCCGAATGAGCTCTTATAAATCCGCTCGACCAGGTAACCGGTCTGCTGAAACTCAATCGAGAGAAAGAACGACACCGAGGCACTTATTCGTTGGACCTCAAGGCAGCCGGGATCGCTGCCGCACGGTGTAATCGTTCCGACCCAGAAATTAAAACCATCCGTATCCGGATCCCGCCCCAGGAAATCAAGATAGTGTTGGCGGATCATAAATCCATTCAGATCGATTGGATTTCCGTTAAGAATGTCATCGTTGACTATTGTTACGACGAAGCTCGTACGCGCAAATGTCACATTCTGGGGATTTGACAACGTGATTGAGAAGGTCTCGTCTGCTTCAACATTTGTGTCGCCGAAAATCCGGACCACGAAAGTTCGCTGCGTTCCGCCTCCCGCGAAAGACAAGTTTCCGGATGTCGTCGTGTAGTCGCTCCCGGCGGTTGCCGAACCGTCGGAAGTCGCATAATCAAAACTGACGGGCTTGGCACTGACCGCGCTAATGGTCGCAATGAACAATACATTTGAGAAGCCAGAGTTGCCCTCGCGCCACACCACGTCACTGATTGAAACAGATGGCGGCGGATCATTATCCAGGATGGTACCCGTGGCGGTTGCCTTGCTAATCAATGCGGCCTGACCGTTGGAAAGATTAACCGCGAACGTTTCATCAAACTCGTCGGTCGGATCAGAAATAATCGAAACCGGAATCGTCTTTGCCATCTCACCGGGCTCAAAAGTCAACGCACCCGTCTTGGCCGTGAAGTCTGTCCCGCTAACCGCAGTTCCCGCCACGGTCGTATAGCTCACAATTACGCGATGAGTTGAGGGAGCCGAAAGCGTAACGGGAAAATCCAGGTTAACCGTTCCAGTATCTCCTTCGGTTGCGGAAGCGTCGGCAATCGAGATGTTGGGCGGATTAGGAGGCAAAGCCGCGATGACACTCGAATTGGACGTCCCGTTCAAGTTACTCCAAGCCCCGAGCAATTCATCCGCCGGACCGTAAACGATTAGTTGATGTGCGTGGCTCACCGGACCTGTCTGCCGCCATAAAATGGCAAAGCTGGGCAAACTGACCGCGATTACACCGTCGTTGCTTTGAAGATAGAGACGCGAAGCATCTTTCGAAAAGGCCACGTCTCCCCTCTCGGTAAAATTGGTGGGAAAGCTGGTCTGATTCAACGTCATTAGGTGGGTGGGGTCCGTCGCATCAATGAGCATAAGCACCGGGTTGCCGCTGCCGTCAAACCCAGTACCCTCGAGCGCGAGCAAGCGGCGTTGCCCATCTTCAAACTGCCGCAGGCGAATGTAACCAAGGTTGCCACCCAGCGAGGAAACGATTTGCAAAGTAGTGGTGTCAACAACGGCGAAGTCGATGAACTGATTAACGACAAACACATGTCGGCCATCAGCGCTAAAGGCTATGGTGGTCCCCGCGATACCGCTGTGATTGTTATTGGGCGTTAAAGGGACCTCGCCAATCGGAGTCGGCTGGGCCGCGTTCGTGACATCTATCAATTGCAGTGCGGGGCCGTTCTTGATCGACGCGAGAACTCTTTTTCCGCCGGCCTCGGTTATCCCAATGCCTCCCCCGGCAAGACTCGGTGTTTTACTGATAATGGCGCCATCCACCAGACTGAAGGCGACCAGATCACTACCGGTTTGATTCGTGCTCGACGCGACAAAGACAAATCCAACCTGGCCACTACCGCTCAACACAACTCCGGAGTCTCCGTCAGTAATCGAGGTGGTAAGTTGGCTGGCGCCTAACTGCGTTAGCTTCCCTGCCTGATCCAAACCGAGGACCCAAATCTTGCGCGGTCCGCCTTCGCTGGTCAGCACAGCCACTCTCAAACCATTCGAAGTTTGAGCTAGAAAAACGCCCAACGGCCCGAAACCAAAAGTCTTGCTGTCCAGTTGAGTCCCGAACACCGGATCGAACGACGTCAATAACGCGGGATGCCCGGCCACCGGATCATTTCTCAAGGTCACACCAAGCTTCCCGTCGGGACTGAGATCAAGCACACGTCTGCTCGCGTTCAGGGCGTAACTATAGCTGCCAGGAAAATTGTAGAATTGCGCCTTGCTGACGGTCGCAAGACAGAGACTGATCGCGAGGAGGAGAAAAACTCTTAGTACTTTCATCGGGTGTAACATAGAGAGGATCAATAGAAACACCGAATTTGGACTAAAAAAACAACTCGTCGAGGAGACGCAAATGTTTTTGGTGGAGGCGCCGGGAATCGAACCCGGATCCAAAGGTCAACGCCGAAGGACTCTACATGCTTATTTGCTTCTCTTTTCATCCGGCCTTGCGACCGGATAAGTTTCGCCCGACGCCAACTAAGTGAAGCAACAAGACGTTGGCACGAGCTAGTCCGGCTTTATCTTGCCCACCGTCACGGACCGAAACGGCGGGCCAGCTCAACTAAGTGACATCTCACTCCGCGCGTATGAGCAACTTGCGGCGAGACGCTCGCGGGCTATTAGGCCGCGAGAGCTAACTCGTTAGAGTTCGCAGTTGTTTTTCCCTGCAATTTGATAACGGTCCCCACAGAGAGAAGGCCCGGCATGCATCGCGACGGACGTTACGGCCCCTGTCGAAGCCTGTCGCCCCCGTTGTGAAGCAAGGTGATTATAGGTGATGGGAGGGGAGATGTCAGGTTTCTTCCTTCAAGCGGATCCGGCAGCGCGCTGAACTGCTATCTTTAAGTGCTCAAGATCGTCGATTCGATAAAGCACGGTTTGCTCATTCGCTAGATTAAAAGGAGGCGGATTTTGGGCTATGAGGAGCAGATCGCTTCCGAGCGCATGTGTGAGTCCAACTTCATAGGCCACGTTTTGGTTACAACCCGAGAAATCTGCTAATACAAGATCGCTAACAAGTATTTCTCGAAGAACGCTTTCTGTTATAAGTCTGGAGAAAGCCACATCGTCGGATCGTTTTACCTCCCAACCCTTTTCCTCAAGAGCTTCTTGGACCGCTTTGTACACGCAATCGAAATCAGCCGAGAAGGGCATGACAACGAAGCAGTACTTCTTACGAATGGCGCGATTGAACAAACGAATTGCGGCAGCTATCTCCTCAATCGTAATTTGTTTTCCACGCAATCGCTTTTGTATTTCCACTTCGCATTCATCACAAAGCGCCCCGCTGTTGAGACAATTGTCGTCGTTGCGCCATTCGTCATCGTAGTCCAGGAGACAACCGCGCTGTTCGTGGTACGAAATGTTGACGTATGTCGACAGAATGTGCGCGGATAACATCATGAAGAGGTACTGCTGAAGATTGAACGCAGCCAACTCCTCAGACGGTTGAGTCGTAATAATCGTCACCTTAGGATTGTAGTCATCCTCCTGCGAGCTAAAATAAAAGGCTTCAGGATTATTTGGATCGTCTGCATCTCCAAATAGTGCCGAGGTCAAAACGATTAAGGGACGCGGAAGTTTCCTAAATTCCTTTAATCGGAGAAGCGAATGCTTTACAGCTCCGCAGAGATCATAGCCTCCATTAGCGAGTCGATACATCTCATCCAATGGCAACCGATAGTTGTAGAATTCGGGCTTGAAGTAAAACGCAGTTTGGAGTTCATTCGCCCGGAAAAGGGCCTGCTCAACGGTACTTGTCTCCAGAGGACCCAATTGAGCGAATGTTATTGTTTTCCTTTGGCAGCTATGAATCATTTATTCCGACTTGATTTGCTTCTCTAACAGCCCTGACTTGATTCAACGATACACTTCCCGCCGATGTCTGACGCGATTCACGCAAACTGTCTCAGCGGCGTCATCAATCTCGTAAACGACACGATAGTCACCTACGCGAATTCGCCAATCGCTATCAGTGCCGCCTAGTTTTCGACAACCCGAAGGACGAGGATTCTTCGCCAGCGCTTGAAGGGCGGCGATTATTCGATTGTGAAGCCTCGATGGAAGATCTTTGAGGTCTTTCTCCGCAGCGCGTTCGAGGAAGACGCGATACATTGTTATTTGCCCGTGCGAGCCGCAAGATATTCTTCAAGCGGGCGGTAGGTCAATTTCTTTTTTCGAGCGCGCTTCAGCCAGGCAACGTCTTCGGCATCTTCGGCTCGTTCCAAGAGTTCCTCGTAATCCTTGATAGGAATGATAACCGCCACAGGTTTGCCATTGCGCGTGACGATTTCAGGTTCGCGACTTGGTGTACTCATATGAATAAATTAACACTAAGCCTGCACTACGTCACATCCTCGAACGGATTTCTCGCAGCGCTGTCGGCCCATCTACGGCCGGTAATTGGCCACGCTCGAAAGCATCGATTCGATCCTCTGATTCGGCGGCCCAGCTGACTTCGAATCCGCATATCAGGCGGCATAGCCGAGCCGAGTCGATCCCTTTGCGCAAAGCCTCCTAGACGGTGAAACGGCATAATCTCCCGGCTTGGCATCCTCCGCTGCGCGGACTATTAGCTACACGTTCCGTGCGAAGATCCAAATTCCGACGGCAATGCAAAAGATCGCACAAGCACTCACGATGACTATCCCAATGGTGCTCGGATCACTAAAGAACATTATCGTCGAGATCAAATAGACGGCCGGTAAGGCGAGGCCGGCGAGGATTATCTCCAGGGCTCCCATCCGATTCGCCCTTCGCCGCCGTCTCTCCCTTTCCGCCTCGCTCATCTTCACGACCGGCAGTCGAAAGACTTGAAGCCAGGCGATTTCAGGGCGGGCGCGAGCTAGGCGGTTTAGCAGGAACCCGATGGCGATCACGCCAAGCAGGATCGCCTTCACGGTGTTAGACAAGAGCGCTTCCAATTCTTTATCTCTCGGCCGTCCTAAGCAGCTCTCAATTTTCGACTCACTTCTTAATCACCGTTCCATTCTTCATCACAAACACAACCTGCTTAAGCGTCTCGACCTTTTCGAGCGGGTTGTCGGGCGTGGCGATAATGTCGGCGGCTTGGCCCACTTTCAGGAAACCGCGATCCTTGTCTACGCCTAACAACCGCGCGGCGTTGGCGGTCATTGCCTGGAGCAGGACCTGCGCAGGGATCTTCGCTTCGATCCACGGATCGATTCCGGACATCGCTAGCGTCCCGCGCGTTTGGCCGGGGGTGATGTCGGTCACATCCGTGCCGTAAGCCATCGTCACACCGATCTTGTGAGCGCGGCTCAGTCGATCGATCCAGATCTGATGGCCGGCTTTGTCGTAAAGGATCGCGAGATAATCAGTGCCGACCAGAACGACGTTGTTCTTTTTGGCGAGCCGCAGATCATCGTCGCTCATGATTCGGCCGTGCTCGATTGAAGCAACGCCGGCTTCGGCCGCATTGTGCGCGCCCGGACCGGTCCAGCAGTGCGCGGCCAGCTTCAGCCCCATGCGCGACGCTTCGGCGATCATGAAGCGAATATCTTCAACTGAATAGATGTAGCGCTGATCGTCGACGACGATCTTGATTACGCCCGCTCCGTAGTGAACGTTTTCGCGGATGGCTTTGATCATTTCGTCGCGCGTGTCCGCGAAGAAATATTCCGGCTCAGCCAGCTTTGGTTTGTCGGGCTGCAACTGAAACTGACCGCCGTAAGGCGCGATGATGCGGCCGGCATTAATGATCGTGGGCCCCTGCACCAGACCCTGGTTGATGGCGCGCCTGAGACTGGTGCACGCGAAATTGCCTTCGTTGCCGACGTCGCGCACCGTGGTAAAACCCGATTCCAGCATCGCGCGCGCGTTGGCCACACCCTGGATGGCGCGAAACGAATCAGGATCGAGCAGCGTGGTGAAATAATAGTTTCCGTGATCACGCTGAGGATTTACTGACATACACAGATGCGTGTGCGCGTCGAACAATCCCGGCAAGACAGTCGCGCGTGAAAGATCGATCACGGTGGCGCCTGAGGGAATCGCCACGTTGGCGCCAATCGCTGTGATCTTGCCTTTATCAACCAGGATGATTTGATTGCTGGTAGTTGCGCCGGTTTCCGGATCGACGATGCGGCCGGCGCGAATGGCAGTCGTCTGCGCCAGGGCGATCGGGCAAAACAAAAAGCAAATGAGAAACAGAAAGATTCTTTGCAGCATTACAAAACAACCTCCGGAAGAATTTCGGATTCAGATGAATTCTCAGGCGGTGAATAATACTCTCAAGCGGCGCAGTTGGCCCAGGCTTTTCGATTAACGCTCGTGGTGAATTAGTGATGTATAAGGAGAGCGGCTTTCGGGTTGACCAAATTTCATCATGGCTTTTTCTGTAGCCCAGGCGTTTACGCCTGGGTAAGAAAGAGGATGTGCTGTTAAAGCCCCATTAATGGGCATTGACGTACTTGACGCAGCAAGTAATCGGAGATGTCAGCAGCCCGGGGGCTGCAAGATAGTAGCCGGGGGTTGAGTCCCGATTCATCGGGACGATACCCCCGGATCAGATTGGAATATTTGATTT
>UEXV01000026.1_pt1 | contig 70278 bp, 58 predicted proteins | sample 4301181 | NCBI WGS metagenome assembly UEXV01 (sample SAMEA4773175, study PRJEB27434) | metagenome | biome: 2259; feature: agricultural soil; material: soil | place: USA | collected 2014-09 | depth 0.25 m | reverse complement strand
TTGTTGTCTGATGTATGTTCGAGTCTCTTTCCGACAAGCTAAAGCGGACGCTGAAGAACCTGCGCGGCGAAGGCGTCCTCACGAAGGAGCACGTCGATGCGGCGCTGCGCGAGATTCGGCTCGCGCTGCTTGAAGCCGACGTTAATTACAAAGTCGCGAAAGACTTTATCGCGTCCGTCAAGGAAAAGGCCGAAGGGCAGCAGGTTTGGCTTGAATTAAAGCCTTCGGAACAGGTCGTCAAAATTGTTTTCGACGAGCTGGTTGAGTTACTCGGCGGACAGTCTTCGCGCCTGGTCTTTACCAAAACGAGCCCGAATGTCGTCATGATTGTCGGCCTGCAAGGCTCAGGCAAGACGACCTCGACGGGAAAAATTGCGCGCTGGCTGGCGCAGAATCAAGAGCGCAAGCCTTTGCTGCTTTCGACTGACGTTTACCGGCCGGCGGCGCGGGAACAATTGAAGGTCATCGCGAAAGCGACCGGCCAATCGATCTTTGAAAAACCTGAGACGAACGATCCCCTCGAGCTGACGCGCGGCGCGTTACAACATGCTCGCGACCTTGGTTACGACACGCTGCTAATAGATACAGCGGGCCGGCTGCACATCGACGACGAGTTGATGGAAGAGCTGGTCACGATAAAGAGCGAAACGCATCCGGTCGAAATTCTTTTCGTCGCTGATGCTATGACGGGCCAGGACGCAGTCCGTTCGGCGGAAGAGTTTCACGCGCGGATCGGCCTTACCGGCGTGGTGCTGACAAAGATGGACGGCGATGCGCGCGGCGGCGCGGCGCTTTCGATTAAGCAAGTCACTGGTCAACCGGTGAAGTTCGTCGGCGTGGGCGAGAAATACGATGCGCTCGAACCGTTTTATCCGGATCGCGTCGCGCAGCGAATCCTGGGCATGGGCGACGTGCTGTCGCTGATCGAAGAAGTCCAGGACAAGATCGATCAGTCGGACGCCGAAGAGCAGCTCAAGAAGCTGCAAAAAAATCAATTCACGCTCGATGATTTTCGTTCGCAGCTCAGGCAGGTTAAAAAGCTCGGCTCTTTCTCAAAGATTCTGAAGATGCTTCCCGATCAACTTCTCGGCGGCGTGGGCATGCCGGATTTGACCGACGAGCAAACGGAGCAGATGGAGAAAGAGATGCGCCGCACCGAAGCGATCATTGATTCAATGACACGCGAAGAGCGTCTGAATCACATCATCCTGAACGCGAACCGTCGCAGACGCATCGCCCGCGGCTCAGGAACGACGGTCGCGCAGGTGAACGCGCTGATTAAGCAATACACCGAAATGCGTCGCATGATGCAAGGAATGTTCAGCGGCGGCGGCTTGCGCGGGAAAATGATGCGCCGCATGGCGGGTATGCCAGGAATGGATGCGGGTGACGGCGATCCGATGATGGCCGGTTTGCCGGCCGGCCCGTCGCGAAAAAAGAAAAAAAAGAAAAAGCGGCGTCGATAAAAGCGGGTGATGAGTGATGTGTCATGAGTGATGAGTGATAATCAGGCTACGCATTGCTCATCACTCATTACTCATCACTTGAAAGTGATCACAGTTAACGTAGCGGAGGTAGATAATTTGTTAGCAATCAAATTGATGCGAACCGGCGCCAAGAAGCGCCCGTCATATCGCGTCGTAGTAAAAGAAAAGCAGTCCAAACGCGATGGCGCTTACCTGGAGAACCTGGGCACGTACAATCCGACTCGTGAACCAGCCGAGATCAAACTCAAGGCGGACCGAGTTCAGTATTGGATTAGCAAAGGCGCTCAGCCGACCGACACCGTGCGCCGGCTGATCAAACAGGCGTCGAAAGCGGAAGTGAGCATAGAAACAATCGAATAAGTCCAACGTCGCACAAGCGACGTAGAGACTCTTGCTCAAATCTATGCGCGAGACGATCGAAATGGTGGTGAAGGCCCTGGTCGATGACGCCGACGCGGTCGAGGTGCGCGAGATCGATCGCAACGGCACGACGCGGATTGAGGTTCGCGTCGCGCAACCCGACATGGGGAAGGTCATCGGCAAACAAGGTCGGACGGTGCGCGCGCTGCGTTCGTTGATTTATGCGGCCGGACAGAAACACCACCGGCGCTACGTTTTAGATGTGGTTGAGTAGTGGCACAGACTTCAGTCTGTGATTAGTCATGGAAATCAATCACAGACTAAAGTCTGTGCCACCCGAAGACGATTTGATCACGGTCGCGCACATAGTCAAGGTGCGCGGCTTACGCGGTGAAGTGGTCGCCGATCTTTTGACAGATTTTCCCGAGCGCTTCGCGGGGTTGACGTCGCTCATCGGACTGCACGAAGACGGCACCAGACGATCTTTGCAAATTGAAGAACAGTGGTTTCACGGCAACCGCATCGTTTTCAAATTTGCCGGCTTTGACGACGTTGAAGAGGCGAAAGAACTGGTCGGATATGCCCTGGCGGTGTCGGCGGATCAACGAATAGATCTGCCGCCAGACAGTTTCTACGACTGGGAATTGGCGGGCTGTCGCGTCGAAACGATTGGCGGCGAGCAGGTCGGCGAAGTCAGAAGCGTAATGCGCACCGGCGGCGTGGAACTGCTTGCAGTCGTCGATGATGCCGGACGTGAGAGATTGATTCCGATGGCCAGCGATATTTGCGTCGAAATCGATGTCGAGAAGAAATTGGTCCGGATCGATCCGCCGGAAGGGCTTTTGGAATTGTGAGATTGGTTCATTGACTCATTGATCCAATGAATCAATGAAAAATGAACCAATGAATCAATCAAAATGCTTCGCGTCGACATAGTAACCATCTTCCCCGATTTTTTTCGCGAAGCGTTCGATTACGGAATTATTCGTCGGGCCCGGGCGGCGAACCTGGTGACGATTGCGGCCCACGACTTACGCTCGTGGACCTCGGACAAACATCACGTCGTTGACGATCGGCCGTTTGGCGGGGGCGACGGCATGGTGCTGAAGCCGGAACCGATCTTTGCAGCAGTTCAATCGCTGGTGGGTGCGAACCGCCGCGAGCAAATCCCGAGCGGCAAGCGCGTGGTTCTGCTTTCGCCGCAGGGGCGCACCTTAACGCAATCGCTGGCCGCGGAGTTTGCGTCATGCGAGCAACTGGTCTTGATTTGCGGCCGTTATGAAGGCGTCGATGAGCGCGTCGCTCAGGCCCTCGTCACCGATGAGGTCTCGATCGGCGATTACGTTCTGTCGGGTGGCGAACCAGCGGCGGTGGTCGTTGCCGATGCGACCGTGCGGCTTTTGCCGGGAGCGCTCGGCAGTGAGACGTCGGCCACGAATGAGTCCTTTGCGGATGGCTTGTTGGATTATCCGCATTACACGCGGCCAACGGATTTCGAAGGCCTGGGGGTCCCCGAAGTTTTGTTGACCGGCCATCATGCTGAGATTGCGCGTTGGCGTCGTGAAGCTGCTTTGCATAAGACGAAGCGGAATCGGCCGGATCTTTTGAAAGAAGAATGAGGTGTCAGAAGCCCGACCGTAAAGGAGGGCTTGTGGCGTGATATGTAGCCCTTGCTTACGCGCGGGCTTCTGACACGTTTTTGGAGCATTCGTCATGAATCGTTTAGACAGCGTCGAGAAGACACAATTACGAAGTAACCTTCCTGAGTTTCAGCCCGGCGACACCGTGCGCGTTCACGTTCGGATCAAGGAATCCGAAACGAAGGAACGCCTGCAGGCTTTTGAAGGTGTCTGCATTGCGCGCAAGCACGGCGGCGTGCGTGAAACCATCACCGTGCGCAAGACCAGCTTTGGCGTCGGGGTCGAAAGAATTTTCCCGCTGCACGCAACCATCATCGATCACATCGATGTCGTGAAGAAGGGCCACGTCCGGCGCGCGAAGCTCTACTATCTGCGCCAGCTCCGCGGTAAGGCGGCCCGCATTCGCGAACGAGACACGCGCCAAACCGCTGCGGTGGCGGAAGCGGCAGCCGCCGGCGGTCGCGGAGAATCAGCCGAAGGCAAGGAGTAGTTGCTCGGTACGCACGCCTCCGGCGTGCGCTCAATCGTATTTAAGCACGCCGGAGGCGTGCGTACCTTTCGTGCACATCGCCATTGACGCGCATTCCGTGGGGGCCAGGCTCGGCGGGAATGAAACTTACGCCACCAACCTGATCGAGGCCCTCGCCGCAATCGACCAAACGAATCGATACACGCTCTACGTCACCAGGCGGGAAGCCATCGAACGTTTCACGAACCGCTGGCCCAACTTCAAAGTCAAACAAACGTTGCCGCACACGCCCCTGGTGCGAATTCCTTTGACGCTTTCGCGTGAATTGCGCCGCCATCCGGTGGATGTGCTGCACGTTCAGTACACCGCGCCCCCGTTTACGCCGTGTCCGGTGGTGACGACCATTCATGATTTGGCCTTTGAGCATTTGCCGGAGACCTTCAACCGGCGCAGTTGGATGCAGCTTCGACTAACGGTACGACGCACCGCCCGCCGGGCAGTTCAAATCATTACTGTCTCAGAGTATTCCCGCCAGGACATTACTAAGACCTACGGCGTCGCCCCGCACCGGATCGTCGTTACGCCCGAAGCCGCGCCGGCTCATTTTTCTCCGGTAACGAATGAGACAGAATTGAAAAGGGTTCGAGAGACTTACGGCATTGAGCGGGACTACATTCTTTCGCTTTGCTCGATTCAGCCGCGAAAGAATCTGGTTCGCCTGATCGAGGCATATTCGCTCTTGCGCCAAATGCTTCCAGAGGTTAAGCTTCCGCAGCTTGTCCTGGCTGGAAAACGTGGTTGGCTCGAAAGCGAAACAATTAACGCCGCGCTGCAGAATGCAGGTGACAGGGACATCGTTTTGACCGGGTACGTGGCGGACAACGACCTTCCTGCACTTTACAGCGGCGCTGCCTGTTTCGTTTATCCGTCTTATTTTGAAGGCTTTGGCTTGCCGATTCTCGAGGCGATGCAGTGCGGCGCGCCGGTAATCGCGGGGAATCTCACCAGCATTCCCGAGCTCGTCGCCGACGCAGGGGTGTTGTTCGATCCTTTCGACACTAATGCGCTGGTAGCGGCGTTGAAACGCGTTCTGGAGGATCCGGAACGTCGCGCGACGTTGCGCACCAAAGGTTTCGCTCGGGCCGGCGACTTTAATTGGGAAACAACTGCGCGGCTGACTTTAAAGGCCTACGAGAAGGCTGTCGGATCATCCGGGCACGAGCAATCAGTGAATCACTGGACCCCTGCCTGATTCACTTTCATTTGACGATGCGGATCGCGATACTAGGCACTAGGGGAGTTCCCGCCAACTACGGCGGATTCGAAACTTTCGCTGAACACCTCTCCACTCGATTGGTCGCGCGCGGCCACGAGGTAACCGTTTATTGTCGCGCCCACTACGTCAGTCCTCGCCAGCTTGAGTTCCAGGGAGTCCGCCTCAAAGTCCTGCCCACAATCAGGCATAAATATTTCGACACGGTGGTGCATACCTTTCTGTCGTCGTTGCACGCCATGCCCAAACGCTACGACGCCGCGCTGATTTGCAACGCCGCGAACGCTCCGTTTGCAGCCATCCTCCGGCTCGGGGGTATTCCGGTCGCACTGAACGTCGATGGGCTCGAACACAAGCGCAAGAAGTGGAATTGGATCGGTCGCAAGTACTATTTGATGGCTGAGCGTTTGGCGACGATGCTGCCGAATGAAACTGTCACTGACGCCAGAGTCATTCAGGAATACTATCTAGCGCGCCACCGCGCGATCTCGACCATGATTGCCTACGGCGCCGAGGTTGAGCGCCGGCCCGACCCGCTCGTTCGTCGTTGGCGGGTTGAGCCCAACCGGTATGTGCTTTACGTTTCGCGGCTCGAACCCGAGAACAATGCGCATTTGGTAATTGAAGCATTCAAGCGCGTGCGCACTGCGCACAAGCTGGTGATTGTCGGCGACGCTCCTTACGCTCGTGAATACATCAACGATCTAAAAGCTCGCGCGCGCCGCGACAAGCGCATCGTCTTCACCGGCTTTGTCTTCGGCCGCGACTATCGCGCCCTGCAACAAAATGCTTACTGCTATGTGCACGCTACCGAAGTCGGTGGCACGCACCCGGCGTTGCTGGAAGCCATGGGATTCGGCAATTGCGTTTTGACGCTGGCCGCGCCCGAGAATATTGAAGCGATTGGCGATGCCGGCATTGCCTATGCGGATGAAAGCGATCTGGCTGAGAAGCTTCAGCGAGTTCTGCGCGACGGTTCCCTGGTCCAATCGTATCGCCATCGCGCGCAGGCCAGAGTGCAGGACGCTTACGAATGGGACTTCGTTGTCGATCAGTATGAGCGTTTGTTTGCGAAGATGGCCGGCCTGGAATTACCTGAACCACAGCACGCGCCCGCTACACAGGTCGCCGTCGCGTCACCTGAGAAGGAAGCGATTAGCCGTTCCGCCTCAGTGTGAAGCCCGCTTCGCGGTCTTTATCAATCCCAATCAACTCGCTATCCATCTAAAGTTTTCGGAATCGCTCCAACCCTCAGGCATCTTTGTACAGGGCCGCGCCGGCGAGGGTCGCCAGAATTGAAGTTACCAACTGAAAGGCTCCGACCTTTATCCAAAGCGCGTGTGAATAGAACCCCAGCGGGATAAATTGGGCGGGTCCGGTCACAGAGAAAGCCAGCCACATGACGATGCCCGCCAGAATCGCCGTCTTCGGTCCAGGCCCGCAACAGGGCCGCATCAGGAAATAGAGAGCGATGGCTGCAAAACCGCGGCCAAGTTCGAACACCGCGAAATAGATTAGCGCAGCGGCGTTGTGCTTGGGGTCGGTCACGCCCAGATTTGCGTAGACCGCGGCCCAATCTGCGAGGACGACCTTCTCGTGGAAAAAGCCGTCAGTGAGAAAACAGATAATCGAAGCGATGATTCCGCCGATGATAAGACGCGGCCAATTGATGCGGGGCATATGTTTGTCCTTTTTGAGCGACCTAAGATTTGGCGGGCTTTCTATCACACTGGTGGCGCGATGGGAAGTGATTTGTAAAATTCGAACAGCAGGCAGACTCGCGGACAAAAAGCTGTGGCCGGGGATCAGTGCAACTGTTCTTCGCCCCGGTAGGAGCCGCAACGTTTATAGAAGCGCGCCACCTTGAATGGAATAGCTCCGTAGGAGCGAAACATACATGGATGTGTTTCGCTCCTACGGAGCTGAGACGATTATTCACACCTACTAACTATAAATATTTCGTCCCTACAGGACTGACATGAAGTCGTTAGCAAACAAGAAGTCGCATGCTTATTTCACCGTGGAACGTTACCAACCTACTTCACAATTTCAAAATCAATCCATTGCGTCGCCGTGCGGTGCTTCTCGTCGGCCAGCAAGTCAGTAGCGATCACTTGCAAAACATATTCACCGGGAATCATTTCCGCGCCGAGCTGAATTGAGCTCTCGGCTGCGAGCCGCGCCAGATCCGGTGGATTATTCAAGGGGAACGGTTGTAGCTTGCCGGTGAAGACCGGCTCGCCGTTCCGAAACAATCGAACCTGCGTCTGTAACTGAGGCTGAGACGCATTCTGATCCAAACGCGCGTTGTAAATCACAAATCCGTAACGCAAAGTCTCGCCTGCATGAAATTGGCGCACGGCGGCGCTGCGAGCAGGATCGGCCGGTTGGCTCGCGTTGTTTTGATTATTCGTGAGCGTGCTGATCATGATGCCGGACAACTCAAGCCGGGATTTTTTCAAGTCGGGCACTTCGACAAACTGACTCGACGAACCGAGTTTCCCCGATGCCTGGTCCCTCAAGGCGACGCGAAGCTGATACGCGCCGGCCTTCTTAATCGGCACTGTCAGCATGTAGACAAATCCGGACTTGAGCACGCGTTCATACGCTTCACCTTTCACGCGGAGTTGATCGACGCGGCCCACCTCATCAATGATGTTTCCATTCTCTCCGAAGGTCACGGCCACCACGTCGAACTTCGCTTGATGCCAGCCGTCCGGCTCATCAGTAAAAGTCAGCGCGCCGCCATCGACGTGAAGCAAAGAACGCATGTACGAGCCCTGTTTGGCATCGTTCGCAAACAGTGATGTCAGACGAACCGGCACCGCGGACGCGCCGAACGGAGAGATAAGCGCATGCAGAATTTGCTCTCGAGGAGCGTCGGCGATCGCTGCAGTCTCGCTGTCGCTCACGCCGTAGAAACCGTTGCGCATGCGCACGATAAACGAGCCGGGTCGAGTTACCCGCAACGACAGTTGATGAAATGTGCGTCGCCCGGTGCGCATGTTGAAAGTGGTTTGGTCCGGACGATAGCCAATCAAGTAATAACCCTGATCGTCCATCACGCGCTTGATGCCGGCCGTCAGATCGTTCGTATTTCGAATCGCAATCCCACCGGTCTTGTCCGCGAGAAAGTTCAAACCGGTCTGCAAATCCAATGCTTGATCCCGGCGGTCGCCGATAAGCTCTCGGCTTTTCGCCGGCGTTCTGGCGCCCGAAGGATTGGTTGGATCTCCCATCGAGTCTTCGGCGCGAAGTCCAAAATACTGCAACCTAGTCGGATTCAAAGTGTGGACGACGACTGAGGCGCGGCTGGCCTGGTCGATAAGCCTTTGCAAACGCTGAAGCGTGCGATCGTTGCCGCCGGGTTTACCGAAATCGGTCGTTCGATTCGGAAACTCGGCGGTCGTCAGTTTGAACCCGTCAGAGACCAACAGAACCGATTTTCGCCCGGGAAGATCTGACAGTCCCCTGATGACATAGCTGATGGCTCCCAGCGTGCCGACGGTAAACACATCGTCGCGCAGTTCGTTGAGCTCGTCCGCTTTCTGATCCATTAACTCGCCGAACCTTCCGGGCGTTGGTAATTGAAGCGGGTCGAAGGGGCTGATTGGGGCGCGGCCGCCGGCGTAATATTTCACGGCGTCAATGGCCGCCGAGAGTTGTCTTCGATCAGTGGTGAACTGCTGCAAAGCTCCGATGCCGCCGCTGGCGCGTATGATTGCGACCAGGTCACCGGGCTGCATCTGTTCGTCAACAAATTTTTTCAGCGAGCGCCGCACGGAGGAAATGCTTTGAAAAGAGAGTCCGAGGTCATCGATCACGATCGCGATCGTCCGTCGCACATCCTGATGGCGCAGGCGCGCGGGCGGAACCGCGGGAGTTCGGCTATCTGGCTTCGGCGTCGGTATGGCACCACCGGGCCCGGCCGAGATAAACGAGAAGTGTGTGATCTTCTGCGAACGATTGTCTTCCAGGATCTGCACTTCCTCGGGCTTGAGGTCTGTGACCGGCTTGCCGTTCTTATCTGTAATCACGGCGTCAACCTGGACCAGGTTGGTCGTGATGCGCACTACATCATCTTCCTGAACTCGAGGTTCCTGTTGGCTTGGCGGAGTTGGCGAAGGGGAGGGCTGCTGCGAAAAGACAGTCACGCAAGACTGCGCAGCGAACCAAAGCGCGAGCAGTACTTGAAGTGGCCGAATTTTCAAAAGAAATCTGGAGTAGCGCACAGCAAGTATTATTTGATCGCTTTAATGCTCGCCGGTTTCGCGAACAGCGAATCGGCGATTGGCTTGTTGTACTCGATCGTTTCGAAGGCAATGCGACTGGTCTGGATGCCGTTGCGATAATGATCGACAATATACGGGGCCGTCACGCCGTCGATGGTGACGCGCTTGTGCAAGCGATCTTCCTCTTTGATCGTCTCGACATCGTCTTCGTCGCGACTCTTTTGCTTTCGCTGATAAAGAATCTTTGCGGGCATATTGTCGTCCGCGGCAAACTCGTATTCGATCCAAAACTCGTCCGTGTAAGTCAGCCGCACGACTTCATTGCGACGGCCGACGCCGGCTTCACGCCGCCCGACATAACTCAAGGTCGCACCCTGTTGGCGCCACCAGCCGCGCAAAAGATTCTCGACACTCGCCCGCATCACAATCTTGAATTCTTCCAACTGCTTCGGAGTTTGATCCTTGAGCGTTAACGCCGCGCCATCATAAATCCAGCCGCCATCGCGAAAGTTAGTTTGAATCAGGCGCGCGCCGCCGCCCGTGAATTCAGTGCGTTCCCGGTCGGGATAAGCGAGATAATCGACGAACTTGCTTGGAATTCCTGAGACGCCGTCGCGGAACTCGGTGAAGAAGCCGCGCCCAATCTGGGTCTTGACCTGCAAATAACGATCGCCGCCCACAGCCTTGATCGCGCGCTGCACAAGCTGCTCAGCTTTGCCGGAGTCCGTGACCGGCTTTTCGGTTTGAGCGAAACAGAATGGGGCGAAAGCCATGAAGGCAAGCGCGAGCACGAATCGCGTGGAGGTTAGGGGCTTCATGATTCTCCGAATCGAGGAGATTATATAAAGAAAGAGCCTCGATTATCGAGGCTCTATCCAGCAACCAAACGGTTGGCACTCATTCAATGACTTCAAGTCTTTCAGCGATCTTCGCCACGACTTCGCCGTTTTCCACATCGACGATAAATTTCGTGGCGGTTTTCCACATCGTGGTAATCGGCAGTTTCACGTGCTCGTCGATAAAACGCTTCAGGAAACGCGCACCGTACTGCATGCTGTAACCTTTTTCCGTGACGAGGTCGATCGCCCGGTCGGTAACATCGAACGACTTGCCCTGGCGCCTCATCTGCCGGTTCGTTTTGTCGAGATAAAGTTGAGCAATCTGCCGAACCTCGTCCATGGTCAACGGCGAGAAGACGACGATTTCGTCGATCCGATTCCGGAACTCAGGCGAGAAGCGCTGCTCGGCCGCTTTTAAAACCTCGTTCTTAATCATACGGAAATCGCCCGCCGTCTTCGTCCCAAAGCCGAGCGGCTTCTCGAATTTCTTAAAGTTATCCGAGCCCAAATTCGACGTCATGATGACGATCGCGTCGGAAAGATAAACGCGCCGACCGCGGCCATCAGTCAACCAGCCTTCGTCGAAGGCCTGGAGAAACAGGTTCATCAAATACGGCGAAGCTTTTTCAACTTCGTCGAGCAGCAGAACCGTGTAAGGGTTCTCGCGCAACTGTTCAGTCAGAATGCCGCCGCGTTCCGACCCGACAATGCCGCGCGGCATGCCGATCAACTTCTCGACGCCAACCGTGCCGTCGCTATATTCGGACATGTCGATGCGAACCATCTTTTGCTCATCACCGAACATGAACTCGGCCACGGCTTTGGCTAATTCAGTCTTGCCGACGCCCGTCGGTCCCAGGAAAAGCAAAACGCCGTCCGGTTTGTAATGCGATTCTTTCAGCGGACCTTTGTTAAGTCGCAAACGCTGCGCGACGGCCTTGATTGCTTCCTTCTGGCCAATCACACGTTGCGACAACTGCACTTCAGTCAGCGCGAAACGGTCCGTCGTGTCGCGAAAGATCATATCGCGCGGGATGCGCGACTCTTGCGAGATCACGTCGATGACGTGCTCAGGCTTAACGATCATCGTGTGCGGTTCGTTGATTTCAACTTTCACGGCCGCTGTGTCGAGCCAGCCAATGGCCTTATCCGGAAGATGTAGATTACGAATGTACTTTGGCGCCATCTCGAGCGCCGTGTTGATGGCTTCGTCGGAAATTTGCACCGAATAGTTGCGTTCCAAACGCGGCCGCAGGCCGAGCAGAATCTCTCTGGTTTCGAGGATGGACGGCTCGTCAACCTTCACCAAACGGAAACGGCGAGCCAGTGCTTCATCTTCGGCGATGTACTCTTTGTACTCGTTCATCGTAGTCGCGCCGATGATGCGCAACTCGCCTTTGGCCAGCGAGGACTTGAACATATTTGCCGCGTCAGATGAGGTGCCGAGGGCCGCGCCGGCGCCGATAATCGTGTGGGCCTCGTCGATGAAGAGAATCATGTTATCGCGCTCTTTGACTTCGTCGATGATGCCTTTGATGCGCTCTTCAAACATGCCGCGCAACATGGTGCCGGCGACGATGCCGCCCATCTGTAATTGCACGACGTGACAATTGCGCAAGCGCGCGGGAACCTTCTGCGGTTCGAGTTCGATCATACGCGCCAGTCCTTCAATCACCGCGGTTTTACCCACGCCCGGCTCGCCAACTAACATTGGTGAGTTGGCGCGCTCGCGGTGACAGAGGATTTCAATGATCTGCTGAATCTCTTTTTCGCGGCCAATCGTGGGCGGAATTTTGTCGGCGCGAGCCATGCGATTCAACGACAGGCCAAAGTGCTTCAGGTACGGCGGCAGCTCGAACTTCTTTCGGTACTGCTCTTCTTTCTGCTCGCGCTCGTTCACATTCGCGCGCACATGTTCGACCACCGCATCCGCGTTGGCGCCCAGGCTCCGCATTACATCAATGAACAAACTGTCGTACTTTGAAAGCACATCAAAGATGTCCGTCGATTCGATCGTCTTGCGTCCGTGTTCACGCGCCCGCTCCATTGCGCGTTTGAAAAGATCAGTCGTGTCCGGAGCTATGCGGAACCCCTTGCCGACATGTTGGCGCGCACTGTCCAGACGCATTTCAATCGCGCGGGCCACCGCAACCGGATCGAGGGCCAGACTTCGCATTGTGGCATTGAAGAGATCCGGCTCCTCCTTTGCCAACCCGCTGATGATGTGCTCGACAGCGATGTAGTTTTGATCGCGACGCCTTGATTCATTCAAAGCGTTTTGCAAAACGCGCTGTCCGCTCTCGCCAAACTTGTCTTTGTACTGTTCCAAATCCGCCATTTCGTTACTACCTGGTTCCGCGCCTTCGTTCATTTTGAGCGCGCCCTCATCGGCGGGCACGCCCTTTGATGTTCCTGAGGATATGCATCGTTGCGTTTCAGTGCAACAAGAATCTCCGGCTCAACTTTGCAGCAATTCGCTTGCCAGCGATTCAATTCTTCAGACCATTTCATTTTCACGCCCATATATCACGCGGCCGCGGCCTGCGGCTGGGCCGAAAAGTTCATTTCGCCGTTGCGAGCCGATACACCAATCGTTTGCCCCGACTGGATTTCGCCCCGCAAAAGCATCATCGCCAGCGGATTTTGAATCAACGTCTGGATGGCCCGTTTTAACGGCCGCGCTCCAAAACTGGGATCGTAACCCTCGTTGGCCAACAATTCGCGAGCTGAATCTTCCAGCATCAGCGAAATGTTACGATCATGAAGCATCGCCCGAAGCCGCTCAAGTTGCACATCGATAATTTGAGTAATCTGCTCTCGCGATAAGCGATGAAAGATCACGATATCGTCGATGCGATTAAGAAACTCAGGTTTGAAGTGTTCGCGCAGCACCTCGGTCACCGCCTCGCGCACTTGCTTTTCGTCGTCACTGACTTCAGCGACTTCCTGGATTTCGCGCGAACCCAGATTGGACGTCATGATCAAAACCGTGTTCTTGAAATCGACGGTGCGTCCTTTCGAATCAGTCAACCGGCCATCGTCGAGAATTTGCAACAACACATTGAATACGTCCGGATGAGCCTTTTCGATCTCATCAAAAAGGACCACCGCGTAAGGCCTGCGCCGCACGGCTTCGGTTAACTGACCGCCTTCCTCGTAACCGATGTAACCCGGAGGCGCTCCAATCATCCGCGCCACCGCATGCTTCTCCATGTACTCAGACATATCGAGCCGGACCATCGCGCGTTCGTCGTCAAATAAGAATTCCGCCAACGCCCGCGCCGTTTCAGTCTTGCCCACACCCGTCGGGCCCAGAAAGATAAACGAGCCGACCGGACGATTCGGGTCCTGCAAGCCCGCGCGGGCCCGGCGCACTGCGTTCGCGACTGCTTCCAACGCTTCGTCCTGGCCAATCACGCGCTGGCTCAGTCGTTCTTCCATCGTCAGCAGCTTGTGCATCTCGCCTTCGAGCATTTTCGAAACCGGCACGCCGGTCCATTTGGCAACGACCTGGGCGACGTCCTCTTCGTCAACCTCTTCCTTGAGCGTGACGCCGTCCTGCTGCAGCTTCGCCAGCTTCTCCTGTTCTACTACCAACTTTTGCTCGAGAGTCGGAATCGTTCCGTACTGAATCTCTGAAGCGCGCCCGAGGTCGCCGGCGTTTCGCGCCTGGTCCAACTGCAGTTTCAGTTGCTCCATCTCGGCCTTCGCAGTGCGGATGTGTTCGATGATCTCTTTTTCCGATTGCCACTTAGCCTTCATGCCGGAAGACTTCTCTTTGAGGTCGGCAATCCGCTGTTCAATTTCCTTGAGGCGATTCCGGGAACGCGCGTCTTCTTCTCGCTGCAAGGCCTGTCGCTCGATCTCGAGCTGCATAATTTCGCGCTCGACCACGTCGATTTCCTGAGGCAGCGAATCGATCTCGATACGCAGTCGCGACGCGGCTTCATCGATCAAGTCGATGGCCTTGTCGGGCAGGAAGCGATCCGTGATGTAACGATTAGACAAGGTGGCGGCCGCAACGATCGCGGAATCCTTGATGCGCACGCCGTGATGAACTTCGTAACGCTCTTTCAGGCCACGCAGAATGGCGATGGTGTCCTCGACCGTCGGCTCGCCCACGTAGATCTGTTGGAAGCGGCGCTCGAGCGCGGCGTCTTTCTCAATGTATTTCTTGTATTCGTTCAGCGTAGTGGCGCCCACACAGCGCAACTCGCCGCGCGCCAACGCCGGCTTCAACATGTTCGAAGCATCGATGGCGCCTTCGGCAGCGCCGGCGCCGACCAGCGTGTGCAGCTCGTCAATGAAAAGAATGATCTGGCCCTGCGCGGTTTCGATTTCCTTGAGGACCGCCTTCAGACGATCTTCGAACTCGCCGCGATACTTGGCTCCGGCCAGCATCGATCCGAGATCGAGTCCGACCAAACGCTTGTTCCTCAAGGTCTCAGGCACATCACCGGACACGATTCGCTGCGCCAGACCTTCGACAATCGCGGTCTTGCCGACGCCCGGTTCGCCAATCAGTACAGGATTATTCTTTGTGCGCCGCGAAAGCACCTGAATCGTGCGGCGAATTTCGTCGTCGCGACCAATGACCGGATCGAGTTTTCCCTGACGGGCCTGATCCGTTAAGTCACGCGCGTACCGGGAGAGCGCTTGATAGTTCGCTTCGGCATTTTGATCGGTAATCCGGGCGCCGCCGCGCGTCTGCTCAATCGCCTTGAAAAGGTCTTCGCTGTTCACGCCATGCTGACGAAGAATCTTTCCGGCTTCGCCGTCTTTCTCGTCGACGATCGCCAGCAGCAGATGCTCGGTCGAGATGTACTCGTCCTGCATCTTCTCGGCGCGTTTTTGAGCAGCCGTGAAAATCTGTGTTAGACGGGGACTGAAATACTGCTGGCCGCCCTGCACCCGCGGAAAGCGAGCGACGGCCGCCTCGCAATCGTTCTTGACGACCTGAACGTTCGCTCCGAGCTTACCGAGCAGCGGGCGCACGATGCCCTCAGCCTGTTCGAGCATCGCGCAAAGAATATGCTCAGGCTCGACTTGTTGATTCTGATTGCGCTCAGCCAGCTCAATTCCTGCCTGAATTGCTTCCTGTCCGCGAAGTGTGAATTTATCTAAACGCATCTGAACTATTAACCGCCGCCTTTAATCATTGTGCGCCGCCAACTCTTCACCTTCAAGTTCGGCGCCGACAGAAATGGGGCGACCGGCGGAATCCCGTCGCCCCATCTTTATGTTTTAGATCTTGCAGCTAAGCTTTGACCGAGGCTGCCTTCGACTCGTCAGCCTTCGCTTCGATCTTCGCAGCCGGAGTTCCGTCAGTTTTGATCTCAATGCGACGGGCTTTCGTCTCTTCCCGCTTCGGTAGCGTCACCCGCAGAACGCCGTTTTTGTATTCGGCGACCGCGCCCTCGGCCGAAACCGTGTTCGGCAGAGTGAAAGACCGAGTGAAGCTGCCGTAAGCCCTCTCGACTCGATGATAATTGTCGGTTTCGTGTTTCTTCTCGAAGTGACGCTCACCGCGCAGCGTGATCACATTGTTCTCGACCGAGAGATCAAAGTCATCGCGATTCATGCCGGGCAGTTCCGCCTCGAGCACGATCTGCTCTTTGTTCTCATAGATGTCCACGCTCGGGCTCCAGGCGCCGCGCGCAATGCCTTCCTCGTCAAAGTTTCGGTTGAGATTGCCCGTGAAGAGCCGATTCACTTCCTCCTGAAGGGTTCGCAGATCGCGAAACGGGTCGTAGCGCACGATACTCATAAATCGAATTTCCTCCTAAGAATCCTTGGTTAATTCGCTCAAGGCCAGCCGCCTCACTTCGCGTACTCCTATTCGGCCCTGAGCGCATGGTGATAATAAATACTGAGTCCGTTATTGTCAAGTCGGCGAACGGACCAAGATTGCTCCGAATTTTCTGAGGTTTCCAGGACTCGGGGGAGCCTAACGCAGGCCGAAGAATCGCTTGATAGAAGAAAGAATTCCGGCTGTTTCGGTGATGCTGGACTGGGCCGCGGCCGAACCCTTGGCCAGATCGGCCTGCCGTTCGGCAATGGTCCAACTGATGGATTCAGCCAACCCAGGATTGGTGTCGAAGAGGTGCTTCATCGCGGTGTGGCCGATTTCAAGGACCTCTGTTTCATCGACCGCGACGACGTTAGCGGTGCGGGGTTCGCCGGTGAAAAGCGCCATTTCGCCGAAGAAATTTCCTTCAGTGAGCGTGGCCACGGTTCGAGGCCCGGCTCGATCGGGAACCTGAACCGCAACGCGGCCATTGTGGACAACGAACATCGAAGAGCCTTCGTCGCCGGCACGAATTAGAGTTTCGCCCGGGGCAAATACATGGCCGACCGTGGCGGTAGCCAGTTGGTGCAGTTCGTCAGTAGACAGAGGAGCGAAGATCTCGACCGCTGACAGACGGTCGGCAATTTCATCCTCAGCCGTAACCGCGCGAGTTCGTGTCGGGCGTTCGACGTAAAGCGTTCTGGTCGGGAAGGCGAAGCTCAAACCGCTCCGCCGCAGCGCGTACCAAACTCTCTGCCGCACGAGCGCGTCCGTGTCGTTGTAACGGGCGTAGTCTTCGAGCCAATACTTTACTTCCCAATCAATCGACGAGTCGCCAAAATTTCTTATGCGCACAATCGGCGTAATTTTGTCGGAAACATTGTCCGCATCGCGCACGGCTTCCCGGACCACGTGGATCGTCTTAGCAGGCGAATCGGAATAAAGGGTGCCAAAAAAGACCAGCCTCGCATTCAGGTTGTCCCGCGGACAAACCTCAATCGCTTCTCGCGCCGCGTTGCTATTGCTGATGAGGATAATGTGGTTCTGGAAAGTGCGAATCTTAATTGCGCGCCAGGCAATGCCTTCGACAACACCGGTATGCTGTCCGACGACGATTACATCACCTACCTGGAACGGTCGATCCGCGTGCAGCGAAATGCCGGCAAAGAAATTTCCCAGCGTGTCCTGCAACGCGAGACCTATGATCACGCCGAAGATTGCTGAGGTGGTGAAAAGCGCGCCGAGGTCATACTCTTCGTAAAATGTTCTGAAGAGAATGACGAAGACCAAAGCAAAAACCAGCAGCGTGAAGACATTTCGCGCCAGGGTTGGAGCTTCATAACCACGGCGCAGGCGAAATATGAGATCAAAAATCGCGGCGTTAAGGAGTCGTACGAGGAGATAACCCAGCAGCGCCGCTAAGACGAGGATCGGAATCTTTTGAAGCTTGGCGTGCTCTCCTTTAGGAAGCTTGAATTCGAAATACGACGTGTAAAAGTAGAGCGCCAGCCCGACCAGGACCACGGCCAAGATGAAGAGAATGATGCGGTTCTTGCGATTTGGTTGAGTAACGGCCATTTCGGCTTCTGCTCGTAGCGGACTGGATACTCCAGATGCACGTACTTTTACCACAAATTCGCGGCTTGTCGAGAGGAATGTCGAAGCGCGGGCGAGTTAGTAACTGAAAGTGGAAAAGAGTTTAGGAAACAAGGTCGCGATGATTAACAGAACCGAAAGCAGCGAGACAATTATGGTCGTCAGCCAGGCGACGATGTTGTAGAGCGGACTGTTGACGTAAACGCCCATCAGCTCGCGATTATTAACCAACTTCAAAACGGCGACGAGAATGACGGGCAGCAGCATGCCGTTGATGACCTGCGTCACAATCAAAACATGAATCAGCGAGAGGCCGGGAATCATCGCGACTGTGGCGCCCAGCACGACGAGAAACGTGAAGACGCCAAGGAAAATCGGCGCCTCGCGGAAACTGCTCGAGACACCTTTGTCGAATCCGAAGGCTTCGCTGATCGAATAAGCAGTTGCCAGCGGCAGCACCGCCGCAGCCAGCATCGATGCTCCGAATAGTCCAACGGCGAAAAGTATCTCGGCGTAGGGGCCGGCCAAAGGACGCAGGGCCCGCGCGGCTTGTGCGGCAGATTCAATATGCTCGCCGCGAATGTGCAACGTCGCCGCAGTCGAAACCACAATGAAGAAAACGATCAAAATCGCGAAGACGGTGCCAATCCAGACGTCGATGCGCGTCAGCCGGTAGTTCTCCGCACGCACTCCTTTTTCAACCACCGACGATTGAATGAAGACCTGCATGTAGGGCGATATCGTCGTGCCGATCACTGCGACAAAACTAAACAAGAACGCCGGCTTCAGATCGAAGTGCGGGCGAACAATTTCTCTGGCGACGGTTGCCCAGGGAGGATGCGCGAGAAATGCCGAAACGACGTAAGCGAGAAAGACGAACGACATGGCGAGAAAGACCCGCTCGACTCGCTGATAGGTACCTTTGACGACTAGCCACCAAATGGCGACCGCGGCGATTGGAACGGAAATGAATCGCGCCACGCCGAGCAATTCCAAAGCAGCGGCGATACCGACAAACTCAGAGATGGTGACTCCGCCGTTGGCAATCAGGAGCGCCAGCATCACGAAAGCGGTCCAACGCACGCCAAATTTTTCGCGAATCAGATCCGACAGGCCTTTGCCGGTCACTGCCCCCATCCGCGCGCACATCTCTTGCACGACGCCAAGGGCGAGTGTGAGTGGAATCAGCAGCCAGAGAAGCCGGTAGCCGTAGTCGGCGCCGGCTGATGCGAAGGTCGCGATGCCGCCGGCGTCATTACCTGCGCACGCCGTGATCACGCCCGGACCGATGACGGCAAAGTAGGTGAACAGACTGCGACGTCGCGCGACTGTGCGGCGCACGTTCGACACACGTTGCGCGCTGCGCCGTAACAAGCGGCGGCCAACGTTGCGCACGTCTGATCGCGGTTCGGTCACTCGGAGGGTCCTCAGTCATTTCGATTTGCAATTGTCGATTGCCGATTGCCAGTGTCGTCGTTTAGACGCCGGACTTGTCCGGCGGCAATGCCCCACTTGTCAGCAGGTGTCAGAGTACCGACTTCAGTCGGGCATTTCTTCACTACAGGAAAGGCCCAACTAAAGTTGGTACTCTAACGCCCGGGTTTAGAGGCCGGACTTGTCCGGCCCAGCCGGCGGCACAAGTGCCGCTTCTAAACAGCTCATTAACAGAACCGGTGAAATCCTTATCCTAACAATCGCGGTAATCTCTGCCGCCAATCCTTTGGCAGCAGAATCTCGATCGCATCGTCAACCGTGACGATGCCGAGAATGTCGCCGGCCTCATCAACCACCGGCAGAGCGAGCAAATTGTATTCAGCTATTTTCTGCGCGACCTCGGCAGCATCGTCATTAACGTGGGCCACCTGAATCTCGGTCCGCATAACTTGTGCGAGCGGCGCCGACTGATCGGCCAGAATCAAATTACGCAGCGCGATGACGCCCGTTAGATTCCATGACTCTTCGCCGGACACCACGTACAGGTAATAAATCATGTTCGGTGTCTCAGCCATCTCGCGCAAACGCGCGAGAGCTTCGCCGACTGTCAGGTCCCGCGGCAGCGTGACGAATTCCGTGGTCATCAATCCGCCGGCGGTGTCGTCTTCGTATGGCAACAGCTCGGCTACCTCGATTTGCTCCTCGTCTTCCATCCGATTGAGCAAGTCTTCCGCCTTCTCTTCCGGTAAATCGCCGAGCACGTCCGCGGCCTCATCCGGCGACATGTGCTCGAGGATGTCCGCGGCGCGCTCCTCGTCCATGTCGCCGATAATTTGTGCCTGGCGTTCGGCAGCCATTTCCTCCAGGGTCTCGGCAGCGGTTTCGTCATCCAGCGATTCGACGATCTCCGCTCCCTGTTGATACGAAAAAGCTTCGGCCAGCCGCGCGATTTCAACCGGATGCAAACGTGCAAGTTTTCCGCGCGACGATTTCAACTGCACGGTCGCTGCATCAGTCGCCAGGTATCCGACGTCGGCCCAATCGATCACTTCGACGGCGCGGCCGCTGCGCATAAACGACGGGGCCAGTCGCCGCCACAGACCGGCGAGGCTGACGTCGGCGCCGGTGACTCGCCAATCGTCGGCTTCGATAATCTGCACATCGTTGACGCGCACAACGCGCTTGCCGTCGACGTCGATCAATTGTTTGTCGAGCACGTCCCGCGCCAGCAGCACTTCGCCGTCACGCCGCATGAACGGTCGTAGGTCGAGAATGTCGGAATTCAAACGCACGCCGTCTTCGCCAAAATGCACAATGCGCCAGCGCGGCAGAAAAAAGTTTCGCCTCCGGTAACGCGCCACAAATCCGGCGACCGGTGGATGATCCTCTTCACCCAAACGCACAATCACGTCTTTGAGCGCAGCGACACGCTCACCATCCAGGTCGAGGATCGGCCGACCCAACACTTGCGACAGATAAATCATTGTTTGGATTCACGCTGACGCGCGACAAACGGAATGATAACACGCGTCCTTCGCGGAGCTTGATAGGAAAAAGAAGTTTAGACGCGCGCTTGTGCCGTGCCGGCCGGGCAAGTCCGGCCTCTAAACGAATGGAAGCAGCGCGGCACGCTAGTCTCAGGATTGAGAGGCTTGATCATGCTGGGAACGCGGACGTCCCCGTCCGCAATGAGCGCGAGGCGCGAAATAATGTTCTGCGAATTGGAGTAGAAAAATACGGCGCTCTCATCACTACAGAGCGGACGGGGACGTCCGCGTTCCCAGCACAAAGTTCACTGCTGCACCTTAACGCGCATCAGTCGACCGGTTGAAAAAGAATTGGACACTCGCAAATGGTTTGTTAGAGAATGACGCGACTTCAGCCAACGCGTTCAGAGGATAAAAATGAATTCCATACTTCGTGTCGTCTCCTGCGGAGTTCTCTTGCTCGCCTTCGCGACGCAGCTGCTTCCGCAAACGCAACAACAAACGGGTGCTGGTGGTCCACAGGCCGCGGCTTCACCGGCGCCATCGCCGGGACCAGGTGGGATATCAACGCCGAATGCCGATCCGTTTCCCAGCACCTACCGACCGTTTCCGCGCCGCACCACTCTGATTCGCAACGCCACGATCATGACGGCGGCCGGACCAACGATCACGAACGGTTCGGTGCTGTTGCGCGATGGAAAGATTGCGGCCGTGGGTCCGAATGTGACTGCGCCCGCCGATGCCGTGGTGATTGACGGCACGGGCAAGTACGTCACGCCGGGATTGATCGACGTGCACTCGCACATCGGCGACTATCCGGCGCCCGGCGTGGACGCCAACAGCGACGGCAACGAAGCGACCAGTCCGGTCACCGCAAACGTTTGGGCCGAGCACTCGGTCTGGCCGCAGGATCCGCAAATACCGCGCGCGCTGGCCGGCGGGCTGACCACGATGCAGATACTGCCGGGCTCGGCGAATTTGATTGGCGGCCGCAGCGTCGTTTTGAAGTTGGTGCCGTCGCGCACGGTGCAGGGAATGAAATTTCCCGGCGCGAAGTATGGTTTAAAGATGGCCTGCGGCGAAAATCCAAAGCGCGTCTATCAATCGCGTGGGCCATCGACACGCATGGGCAATGTTGCCGGCTATCGCGCGGCATGGATTCAGGCCGAAAGTTATCGGCGAAAGTGGGACGCCTGGAACGCTACGCACAAAGGCGATCCGCCCGCGCGCGATCTCGGACAGGAAACTTTGGCGGAAGTTTTGCGCGGCAACATTCTGGTCCACAATCATTGTTATCGCGCCGACGAGATGGCCCAGATGATCGATATCGCGAAAGAGTTTGGTTACAAGATTCGCGTCTTTCATCACGCGGTCGAGAGTTACAAGATTGCCGACATCCTGAAAGCCAATGACATTGGTTCGGCTGAGTGGGCCGACTGGGGCGGATTCAAGATGGAAGCCAACGACGCCGTTAAGGCGAACCTCGCCATCACCGATGCCGTCGGCGCGCGCGCGATGATCCATTCTGACAGCGCGTTGGGCGCGCAAAGACTCAACCAGGAAGTTGCCAAGGCAATGTACGCCGGACGAGCTGCCGGTATCCCGATCACAGAAGAACAGGCGCTGCGCTGGCTGACGATTAATCCGGCGTGGGCGCTCGGTCTCGAAGACAAGATCGGATCGATCGAAGTCGGGAAGAATGCGGACGTCGTTATTTGGTCAGGAAATCCGTTCAGCATTTACAGCAAAGCGGAAAAAGTCTGGATTGACGGCGCGATGTTGTTCGATCGCAGCGACGCGACGCAACGTTGGCGCACGGATTTTGAACTCGGCGCGGTGAAGGAGAACAACTAATGCGAACGATTCTCTTACTCCTGATTCTGATCGCAACGTTGGCGCCGGCTTCCGCGCAAACCATTGCCATTACCAACGCAAAAATTTATCCGGTGAGCGGCGCTCCGATTACCAGAGGCGCCGTAGTCATGCGCGACGGTGTGATCATCGCGGTCGGCGAACGCGTGACGATTCCGTCGGGCGCTCAGACAATCGATGCCGCCGGAAAAGTTGTGACGCCGGGTTTGATCAATTCGATCACCGAACTCGGCGTGATCGAAATCGATCAAGTAAGAGCTACGAACGACGTCGCGGCCCGAGGCAATAACAACATCGCCGCTTCATTCCGCGTCTGGGACGGATTGAATCCCGCGTCGGTTTTGATTGCGCCCGCTCGGAATGAAGGCGTCACCAGCGCTGTGGTCGTGCCCCAGGGCGGATTGATCTCGGGACAAGCCGCGGCCATCGATCTGGTTTCCGGCCGTGTGGCCGACATGCTGCGTCGGCCCGCCGTCGCGATGGTGGCGCAAGTTGGAAACACCAACAACGCCGGCACTTCCGCGCGCGGAGAATTAATGGGCAAGCTGCGCACGCTGCTTGACGATGTCGTTTTTTATGTGCAGCACCGAAACGATTTTGATCGCGCGGGCTTACGAACGCTCAGCGCCGCTAAGGCGGATCTCGAAGCTTTGGCTCCGATCGTCGAAGGCAGAATGTTGTTGATGATTGAAGCTAATCGCGTAGATGAAATTGACGCGGCGCTGGCGTTGGCTCGCGATTATCGTCTCAAGCTGGCCATCTCAGGCGGCGCCGAAGCCTGGCTGGCCGCGGATCGGCTGGCGGCCGCGCGCGTGCCGGTGCTAACCAACAGCGCGATGAATAACATTCCGGACAGCTTTTCGACGTTGAATCAGCGGCAGGAAAATGCCGCGCTGCTGCGCAAGGCCGGCGTGCAGGTGGTGATTACCGGAGGCGGCGACGTGACGCGTTACAACGCCCGCAATATCAAATACGAAGCCGGCAACGCGGTGGCTTACGGCATGTCGTGGGACGATGCGTTGCGCGCAGTAACTTTGACGCCGGCGGAGCTCTTTGGTTTGAGCGATCGAATTGGTAGTTTGCAAGCGGGAAGGGACGCGAACCTGGTTGTTTGGAGCGGCGATCCTTTTGAGTTCTCAACCCAGGTCGAACGCGTGTTCATCCGCGGCCGCGAAGTGAAAGAGCCCAGCCGTCAGGATCTTTTGATCGAACGATATAAACCAAAAGCGCGGCCTTGATTCACGTGTCAGAAGCCCGACCGTCAGGGAGGGCAAGTTGAGAAAATTAGGCACTACAAGATGGCCCTCCCTTACCGTCGGGCTTCTGACACTGGCTGAAAGACACGACCGCTAGAGCCGATCCGCTGACGCTGCCTGCCCAAGAAATCTGCAAGAGAAATCTGTTGACGCGGGATTCAGTCCAAGCGTATCTTTTGCGCGTTGTTTGAAGTAATGGCTAGCCCACGAGCCTGCGTCTCCCGCAAACTCGCGCTTTAGCTTCCCACTCAACCGTCCGAACCCAAAAGGCGGTAACTCCATGCGCAAAACCATCAGCCCCAAGCGGTCGGCTAGGGAATTCATCGGCTTTCTTTTGTTTGCACTTTTTGTCGGCGGCCCGGTTTGGCTGGTTAGCTCCCAGGCGCCGAAGAATGAAGGGCAACGCGATGAGGTCCTCAAAGTTAGACGGAACTCCAAGCACGCTCCCACGCCGAAGCCCACCCCAATTTGTACTCAGTGTCCAGCACGCGGGGATCAAGTGCTCTATGTTCCCCTGGTCGATTTATCGGAAGCGCAGGAAGGCGAGGTGGTTTTTAACTCACGCAGCGCGGGTCCTATGGATGTGACTCCAATCTTCTACAAGCGAAACGGAGAGGCGGTTGTGGCTGAGCCCGTTCAGATTGAAGCGGGCGAGATTCGCTATGAGAACGTTAAGAACTTGCTGCCCGAACACCATCGTAACAGACGTGATTGGGGCGGCTTTGCCCTTTCGTTCTCAGGTTTGCCCCGAGAAATGTGGTCACAATTTAGGTTTTCTGGGGTCAACGGAGGCGGCAGCGTAGATGAGTTTTTCACCACCAAAGCTGAGGCGCACTCAAAAGCATTTGAAGCCGCTTGGTGGGCTCCTGACAAGAGTGAGGTGGTGTTGGCTCTCGGCAACATCAATGATGAAAGCACGAGCGCGTCGGTGGTGGTTGGCAGCGGCAGAATGCGAACGATAAATTTGGCTCCGCACGCAACTGAGATACTAAGAGAGAAATCGCGTCGTGAAGGTACTGAATCAGTCAAGATTGAAATTTCTGGTGCTCCAGGAAGCGTGATTCCGGTTGGGATAATTTCAACCAAAGATGGATCTTTCAATAGCGCTATCAGATTCTACGACCCTGGCACTGCTAAACAGCCAAGTCTAATCGCCAATGGGTTCACCTTGCACGGGGTCACACCTCACATGGTGCTCAAAAACACAACTTCTTCGACCATTGCCGTACTTCCGACGTTTATACCAACGACGGGAAAGGCTGGGCTCTCAGCTTGCCTCAGGTTGTTTTGAATCCTGGAGTGGCAACCGAGGTGGATCTTACTCCTTTGATTTCCGAAGCGCGGACAAGGCCGGAGCTTAATGTGTTGAGCGTCGAGGTGCAAAACAACGCGGGTCCTGGCAGCTTAATTGGATCGCTTTACACCATCGACAAGAGATCCGGAAGTAACTACGAAATACCGCTTCGTGATTCCGGTCCGCTTCGCAATATGGCCGGCCTTTACCCTTGGAAGATTAGTGATGATTTCCAAACCGTGATTTACATTACCAACATTTCCGATCAACCGGCGGAGTTTGTGGCCGAGGCGACCTATGAGGGCGGCAGGTATACGCTGTCGCCGCATAAACTTCAATCCGGTGAAACCTCGGTCTTTGATCTTGAGAAGATCCGGCGTGAACAGATCCCGGATAGCGCCGGCAAGGCGTTGCCGGAGAGCGCATCGCTCGGTCAGTTCAAGTGGGCCATACGCGGCATAACCCATGGAAAGACAGCTCTAATCGGCAGAGCCCAGATGGTCAGTCGAGAGAGAAGAATCAGTTCCAGTTACAGTTGTCACCCAGATTGCGGGCCGAATTATTCAGACGAGATCGACCCTTATTCCTGCGAGCTGGAGGTGGGTCAATCATGTCAGGTGACTGTTTGGGAAACTGCTAATTTTATCGATGGCCAGACGATTGGGCCTTACGCCGCTGAGTCACAATGGTCTTTGACTGAACAAATAGCGACGGTCGATCCGGCAGTTGGCGGAACGACGACCGTAACGGCAACATCCGGCGGGGGAGCGGGGCTCGACGCATTGTTGCCGTGGCAGCAAATATATGGCTTTGATGGTTATACGTGCATGGAGCTATACAGCTATCAGCCGAGTTTCAGTGCTGGGATCTCAGTTGCTACAAGCATTCAAAAACTTCAATATGCCGGAGAGTCTGGGAACGTGGATATCTCAGACACGTTATACGTACTAAAGGGGACGACCGTGACCTTTAACGCAGTGCCAAGCCCGGCTAATGCGCAATTCGCTAGCGGAAAACCGGTGTGGAGTGGTTCATCGGGCGCATCAGGCAGCGGGCAGACGAAACAGGTGACCTTTGATTCCGCTTCGACAAGCGCGACTGACTATAAGACGGTAGTGGCGACCGCTGGGAACGCCAAAACCGCAAATGTCATTGTCATAGAGCTTGCTGGCACATTGACCCCAGATGATCCATTCACCGGACGTAGTCAAACTAGTTTTGGGATTCACGAGCGACTCGGGCTGTCATGCTCGATAACCCCTTCAGGCATCTCAACCTCTCAGATAGGTGGCGCGGAATGGATTCAGGTCGCCGGCAACGGCACAATCAACACTCAAGCCGATGGTACGGGTACATATCGCGTATCCGATTCGCCAGAATCGGCAACTCTAAAGCTAACCATGTTGGATGGACCCTCAAAGGGGTCTGGCGTCTCGACTAACATAACCATCGTCGCCCCTTCGGGTGGTTATGTTCAAAAGTTTTCTGGGGTCAGGCACTTTCAGAATTGGTGGTCATGCGGATTCCTGGGTGATATTTTCATAACTCCGGCGGATGTTTCCTTCGCAAACCTGTGGTTTGTGAACAGGACGTAGGCGCCACGGCTAGTGGGTGGCTGTCATTTCTGACAAACTCTGGGCATGCTCCAGGCGCGGCTCAGCGAATCGGGTTTGGAAATATTAATACCGGCTCACGTGTCCTATCCAACGGTGATGCAATATTTGGGGGGAAATACGATGACGTCGGCCACGGCGCATACGCCGCTGGAACCGTCAATTGGGCAATCCCTTGGGATTACTCTGTCAGCGGCAACACGGGCACGTGGCTAACTTTCCTCACGATTAATCAAACGGCGACTTCATCGTCAACCGGAAGGTGCACCATCAAGAAGGATGGATCAGTCACTGTTACCAGTGAACTCTCTGATCCAACTTCAGAATGGTAAGTGATTTTCTTAATGGGTAATTCAAAGGTCACAGTCGCAACCGTTTTATGCCTTACCGCTTGGGGAGGCTTAGTAACCGCTTCATTTGCAAGGCCGAGTTTTTCGGGGAGTTTTTCTTTTACGACAGTTCCTCAGACGGAGTACCAGACTGATATCGATCGAATAAGGGCTCTTCGCCTACGACCTTTGGATGAGGTTGTTTCATTAGCCAGTGAATTGGAGCCGAAATGGCGACGAATCGATTGGAATTCTTACGCCAGTATTATGGAACATGTCTGCAGCGAGATTTCTAATCGCGGGCCCAATAACGCTAAGGTCCGAGAGCAAAGCGAACACTTTGCGATGGTCGCGCTATCTCACGCGAGCATGTATTCGTGGGAACATGAATCGTTCCTTTTGGGTTGGCTTGGATATCAGCGCACGGATTCTAACGACGCCGCTTGGCTTCGTAAGCGTAGCGTTAAGGCACAACTCTGGCTCCATGCATTTCAGCGGTTTGAGAAAGAATTTGATGAAAACTTTGATATCAACGATCGGAAGAACGTGCCGGCGTCGAGAGTCACTCCGCCTTTGGAAACTGGCCTACCGCCAGGTGTACCTGCGTCCGCAATAAAGGATCCTCGGCTTCGCGCGAAGTATGAAGCGGCAATCGCTGAGAACAAAAGAAAGTCGAGGAAAGTTGAGCAACAGATGCCGTTGCGACTCCACGGACCCTCTTTCAAGGAACGGGCTGTGCGATGGTTAGTTCAGGCGTACTCGCAACCGCCGGTTCGAAAGGTAGAAATCAGTCGATATTTACAGCTATATATTCGAGACACTAAGACTCGACAAGAAGTCCTTGACCAGATTGAGAAGAAGTTAAGATGACTTTCAGACGCGTATAACTAAAATGGACTGACATTCGGTCAGCCTATCATTTTAAAGCCCATCGAAAGGAAGCGGGCCCACCAAGAAAATCACGAATCGACGAGCCATTTCTTAAGGCAAGATAGTTTTCGCATCGCGCGGTGGTTTGCGAAAGTTGTAGCGCAGCAGCACTCGCATAGGAATCTTCACTCCATCACGTAGCGCGGGAAAGAAGTGCATCTGCTTCACCGTGTCGATTACTGATTGGTCCAAACCATAACCGGCCCAACGCGCGATTTCGATTTGCTCGACCTCGCCGCGAGCATCGATGTCAACCAAAACGTCGACGACCGCTTCGACTTCGGCGCGCGCCGCCGACTCGGGGTAAGGCGGTTTCAAACGACGATAAGGGCGCGGCGCCCGGACGCCCTTACTCTCGTCATTCTTCTCGTCTGACATCACGTCAATCACAGCCGGCGGCTTTTCGACGGCCGTCTCTCTCGCGGCCCGTTCATCTTCAAGCGCCCTGCGAATTGCTATTCGATAACGACTACGCGTGTCCGTATTGCCTAAGACTTGCAGCAGTGACTTCTCGGCTTCTTCCGCCGTATCGCGACGTTCGAGCGGCCGTTCCCAGAAAATCAGACGCCCGGTGCGCGCGCTCACGATAAAAATTGATGCGTACGATTCAAAGTAAGCCGTGCCTTCGGAGGGAACGCGCCGCAAGGTTTGTGCGTCGCCGATGATGAAAAAGTCGCAGCCGATGGCCGCTCCCAGATCGCGCGCGTCCTGCGTGGTGAGATTGAGCGAGCCTTGAAACCCCCACCCACGCGCCGCCGCCGAAGCGAGATCAGAGTCGAACACCACAAACTCTCGGCCCGGCTCGGGTTCATCGACGAAAGCGCGTCGCATAGTTGCGGCTGCGCGCGCGCCGGTTTGGCTGGCGCCGAAATCGAGTACGGCAACTCGGACGGTCTGAGTCTGCGCCGGCGCGAAAACAGCGAACGCTAACAAGCACGCCAGGACGTGGAGTTTGCGTCCGCGTTTGGAGATTGAAAATTTGCAGAGGCTAAAGCGCACGACCGTTTAGACGATGGAGAATTTATTCCGATCTGGCTGCGGAACGCGAAGCGGGAGACGGCGCATGATACAAACGATAGACTTCATCTTTCACTTCGGCGGGGAAACAGACGCGATGCAACTCGTAGCCGCGCCGCAGGCCGCGCACCACTTCACTGACTTCACTGATTTCACGAATGCGTGGGTGCGCATAGCCGTCTTCGACGTAGATGCGTGTCCGCGGTTCGACGCCTTCACCGGTGTAGAAACCGTAATACGGAACATCGCTCGCGCGATCTTCGATGAAATAATAATCGGGCGCGAAGCCCGCTCGCTCTACGAGATTACGGGCCGCGACGAGAAAGTCCTTGCGTTCATTCTCAGGCATGTCCAAATCGATGGCTTTGAATAAGCGCCGGTTCACAAATCGCCGGCTGAGATCGCTGAGCACGGGATCGCTGGATAGCTGCCACTGCTTCATATGAAAAATCACATCGGAATCGTCAATGCTCAAGTGTTCGCCGATCGTCAAAGGCTGGCGTCGCAGAATTTTTTCAAACGCGGCGCCGTTAACGCACCAGACTTCGGCGCCGCGATCGACCAACTCAAGTGAGCGTCGCAACGCACAGCGCAACACCGCTTCGGCTGAGCGCAGTGTGCGGTGAAAATAAACCTGCCGAAACATGTAGTAGCGCGCTTGTAGATATTCTTCGACCGCATGGACGCCCCGCGCGGTGACGTAAATGAGATCCGCTTCTTCATCGATCTCCAGCGCGTTGATGATCCATTCGAGGTCATACAAGCCGTACTTGGCCCCGGTCATCAACGAATCACGCAGCAGGTAATCCATTCGATCTACGTCAAGCTGCGACGAGACGAGTTGGGCCAGCGCCGCCGGCTTGAACGTGCCTTCGATGATCGCCGCGACGCGCTCCGGCATTTCTGCCGAATAAGTTTTCAACGTTTCATGCAAAGCAGTTTCAGGAGAAGTCACGGCCAGCATCGTCATCTGTTCGTGATGTACTCCGAGAACTTTTTCCATCGCATGCGAGAAAGGAGCATGACCTACATCATGGAGCAGCGCGGCGGCGCGCACGGCGGCGCGATCAGCCGGCGCCAGACGGGCGCGCTCACTGAGACGATCGAGAATTCGCGTCATCAAGTGCAGCGTTCCCAGGCTGTGAGTGAATCTTGAATGCTCGGCGCCCTGATAGGTGTAAAGACCGAGTCCGAGTTGCTTGATGCGTCGCAGTCGCTGAAATTCAGGCGTGTCGATGAGGCGAACCATGAGCCCGCCCTCGGCATTCTCCTCGCGCAAGGGAATGATGTTGTGGACTGGATCGCGGTAGATTCTTTGGGACAAATTTCTTCGGACCTGCTATCGGATTGGGGTCGCAGTCTATCACACCAAAGACGGCCCTCAATGCGGCGGAAAGACTTAGATCAAAAGATGCCCCGCCACGAAATCGCAATTTTCCCTTTTACGGAATTTCGGAATAAAACCGAATTTTCGGATTTGGTAGCTGGGAAAAGCCCAATAAACCGACCGATTTGCGCCATGAAGGAAGACCGTGGGCTATGGCATCGTCATTGCTTAAAGGGAAGCAGGATATTAAGTCTTTGCGGATTCTGAGGAATGAGGAAAGCGAGAGCTTACAAACAAATCCGTCCGCAAATCCGAGAAATTAGGAATAAATAATGGCCAGCTGCCCCAGGTTTTGGTCGGAGTGGTTGGCCTTTAGAATGAATGCAACACAAGGCGCCGATTTTAGAGCGCTAATTAAGAAAGGATAGAGATGATGAAAAAATTCTTTATGTTCGTCATGGCCATGGCGCTGACGCTATTTGCTACCAGCGCGATGGCCCAGTCGAGCACAACGGGTTCGATCGATGGGACAGTTGTCGATCCGAACGGCGCCGCCGTAAGAGGCGCCACGGTTACGGTAACCAGCCCGAACTTGATCACTGCGAAATCAGCGACCACCGGTGAGGATGGTCATTATGTGATTCTCGCGCTCGCTCCGGGCACTTACAAAGTCGTAATCGAAGGCTCAGGATTTGCCAAATTTGAGCAAACTGACGTGACTGTAAACCTGGGCAAAACCTCCACCCTGGATGCGTCGCTTCAGCTTGCTACGGCGACCGCCAGCGTTACGGTGACGGGAGCAGCGGCCGTTGATACGGCGCAGAACACGACCGGTTCGAACGTGTCGTCGGATCAGTTCTCGAACTTCCCGACACAGCGAACGGTGCAGGGCCTTTACACAATCGCCCCGACCGTCACTCGTTCAGGACTGCGTGATGCGACTGGTCGCGACCGTGATCCTTCGGTGGCCGGTTCGTCTGGTCCCGAAAACAACTACATCCTGGATGGTGTGAACACGACTGACCCCGCTTTCGGCGGATCAGGCGCGAACCTTCCGTTTGAGTTCGTTCAGGAAGTGGAAATCAAGACCGGTGCGTACGGCGCCGAATACGGCAAGTCGACCGGCGGTATTTTCAACGTCATCACCAAGAGCGGCACCAACGAGTTTCACGGTGACCTCTTCGGCTATGGCACAACCCGTGGTTTGGTGCGCGAAGTCAAGAACTTCTCGTTCACCGGTTCTTCTTCTAACGGCTTCTCCGAAGTAGACCTCGGTGGCGACATCGGCGGCCCAATCATCAAGGACAAGCTGTGGTTCTTTGGTGCGTTCAATCCGCAACGCCGCAAGAACTTCTACCTGACCCAAACGTTCCACTCTCCGGCCGAAAACAAGGTGAGCATTCCGTTCTACGCAGGAAAACTGACGTGGGCGCTGAATAACAACAACACCTTTACGGCTTCGACCTTTGGCGATTTCACCAAAGTTGAAGGCTTTCTCGCTACTGGTGCTCTGACCAACGTTAACGGTTTCGGTAATGACATCCGGGCGTTCCTGGGTACCCAGGAGACGGGCGGTCACAATTACGCTTTCCGTCTCAATTCAACCATTCGCCCGAACTTTATCGGCGAGTTCTCTGGCGGTCTGCACTTCCAGCGAGCAAACACGATTCCGTTGGCCGTTGACCAGTCACTGGTTCTCGATAACTTTGCAGTGTTGAGAGCAGGTGCGGTGTTAACGCCGGTTTCCACAGGCGTTAATTTCGGCGGCACCACCGGCTTCATCGATTTTGTCGATGGACGCGGCGGCTCGTTGCAGCGCAATTACTCGCGTGGCCCGGGTTTTGGTCTCTATACAACTCAGGACCGCGATCGCTATGAGATAAATGCCCACATGCAGAACATCGCGGGCAAGCACACCGTCAAGTGGGGTTTTGAGTGGTTCCGAAACATGTACGACATCAACACCCTTTCCAGCGGTCCTGCGCTTACCTATGCCTTCACGCCCGGCGCCGTGAACGCTGATGGGACGCCGTTGCGCAATACGAACGGCAATTCCAACTCAACCAATGGAAGTCGTATTACCAACAACTGGTTGGTTTGTACGGTTCGTACCGCCCAGATTACTTGTCCGACGGCAGCGGGCGTGGCCCGCGCGCAGGCGATTCCGGCAGCAACGCTGGCCGCCCTTGGTCTGACAGTAAATGGCACGGTGACCTCGATTTCCACCGCTGAGGCGTTCGGTAACCCGTTCATTCTGCGAAACACGACCCGCGTGCGCGACTTCCAGCTGGTCGGCCAGACCTACACGAATGCGGAAGCGTTCTATATTCAGGACGACTACAAATTCGCGAAGGACTTTCAATTCAGCATCGGCGCCCGTTGGGACTATGAACAGGCCTACGGCAATGGCGGCATTACTTATGCCAAGTTCAATAACTTCTGGGACAATCTGGCCCCACGGCTTGGATTGATCTGGGATTTCACTGGTAAGGGCAAAGGTAAGCTGTTTGCTAACTACGCCACCTTTATTGAAACCCCAATCCCGTTGGATGTGAACGTTCGTGCCGGTGGTGGTGACGTTCAAACTGACAAGAACTTCAACGTCGACCGGCTTAATGCGCCGGCCGGTTCTTTGATCGTTCCGGGCGTAAGCACCGGCGCGACCAACCTGGGTTCGGACGCCACGCCGCTTGATCGGGGCTTAAAACCGCAGAGCATTGGCGAGTACAGCATGGGCCTCGAGTATGAAATAGCCAAGGACCTCGCCATCGGTGTTCGTGGTATCTATCGTCACATGCGAAACGTCATCGAAGACGGCTCGTTTGACGACGGTGACACCTACTTCATCTTCAACCCGGGAAGAAATGAGCCCGGCACGACTGAAGCGAACGCTTGTGCAGGCGACCCCCTGACGGGACGCATTCCGCGTTGCTTTGGACGCGCTCAGCGTTTTTACCGCGCAGTTGAGTTCACCGCCACGAAGCGCTTCACCAATAATTGGCAGATGATTGCTTCGTACGTTTACTCGAGCCTGACCGGTAACTACGAAGGCTTGTTCCGTAACGACAACGGACAGTCTGACCCGAACATCACTTCGCTGTTCGACCTTCAGAGCCTGCTCGACAACACTTACGGACGTTTACCGAATGATCGGCCGCACCAGTTCAAGTTCAATGGCAGCTACAGGACTCCGTTCAAGCTTCTCATTAGCGGAAACTTCTACATGCAGTCCGGTACTCCATTCAACCAACTGATTCCGCACCCGATTTATGGCAACAACGAAGGCTTCGGCGTCCAGCGCGGCACGGCGGTAGTTCCGGCCGTGACTGCGGTGCAAGCCGGATTCCCGAACGTTGTGGACAGCATCGGTAACAAACGCACTCCGACCACCATGAACCTCGACCTGGGTGTCTATTACCCGATCAAGGTTGGTGAAGGAAAAGAACTGCGCCTGACTGGAGACTGGTTCAACGTCTTCAATCAACAGCGCGCGCTGACTTTGGACCAAACCTTCTCGATTAACAGCGGCGTCACCGGAGTTCCGCCAGTCGTCAATCCTTTCTGGGGATCGGCAGTGCTGGTTCAGGCTCCGTCGGCGTTCAGGTTTGGCGCCAAGTTCACCTTCTAACCAAATCGCTTTCGCCTTTGGCGACGATTTGATTTGACCCCGACGGGGAGAGGCGCAATACTATGCGCCTCTCCCCTGTTTTTTGTCTGGCTGGCTGACTTCAGTTGGCACTCCTGCTCTTTGATCCGCTCCGTAGTCTTTAACACCTCAAGTGCAGTTTTCGAAGGAGGTTTTGTTCACAATGTATTCTCTTCCCGCCTACGCTTCTCAGCGGTCGACGTTGACTGTGGCGCTGCTGCCATCTCTAATTCTGATTGCGTTAATTGCTATCCCGACGTTCGCCCAGGGCAACGGCCGGGCGGCCACCGGGACGGGCGGAAGTCATGTGATTCAAGGGAAGATTTTTTTCCCATCGGGCCGACGGGCCGAAGGCACCATCCAGGTCAAATTACAGAGCTTGAACTCGCCTGAGATAACTGCGCTAGCCGATTCGAGCGGAGCCTTTACCTTTGTCGGGCTGTCGCCCGGCAACTACACGGTAGTCATTGACGCCGGAAACCAATACGAGATTTCCCGCGAATCAGTAACGATAGACAGCGACCTGAATCTGAGCCGCATCGGCATTCAGATCAATACGGGGCAGAAGCGCTACACGGTCATGGTCACGTTACAGAACAAACGCGAACAGAAAAATACAACGAAGCCCGGCGTCATTAATGCTTCGCTCGCCGAGGTTCCCGAGAGCGCGCGCCAGTTATATCAAAAAGCTTTGGATTCGATTAAGACGGGTGACTTGCAAACCGCGGTGCAAGATCTCAAGTCAGCCGTGTCTGTTTATCCGAAATTCCCTTTGGCACTTAATGAGTTAGGCGTGCAGTACTTGAGGCTGGGCCAGGCCGACAAGGCAGTTGAGCCGCTCAAATCGGCATCCAAGCTCAGTCCCGACGCCTATAGTCCTCATTTGAATTTGGGGATCGCGTTGTTGGAAACCCGGCAACTGCCCGAGGCCGAGGCGGAATTGCGCGAGGCGATAAAGATCAATGCGTCGCCTACCGCGCAAATGTATTTGGGCCTGACGCTGGTAACCGCGCGCCGGTTTGACGAAGCCCAGCAGGCCCTGGAGGCGGCGATCGGCAGCGGCGGCGAAAACCTGGCCCAGGCGCACAGATATCTGGGCGGCATTTATTGGCGGAAACATGATTATCGGCGCGCCGTCGACGAATTTGAATCATATCTGCGTCTGACGCCGAACGCCCCGGACGCGGAACAAGTGCGCGGCACAATAAAAGAACTGCGCGCAAAGTCCTGAACCCCGACTACCGGACTTTCCTAATTTACTCTCCTGCGGTATAGACTTGTCTGGAAAGGATCAGAACTATGTGGGACCTCATGAACAGAACTTCAGGGAACGTATCAATGCGATTTGTTTATTCGATTTTGTTAATCCTGTCGGCCGCTTTAGTTGTAAGCGCTCAAGGCGTTGGCAGCTCACGCGGCTTATCGAGCGGCGGCGGCAGTAACACTATTCAGGGACGAGTTTATTTTCCAAGCGGCGAACAAAACACCGGCAAAACCGTCAGACTTCGGCTCGAGAGCACTAATGTAATCGGCGGCCAGTCGACAGTAACTGATCAGGATGGCGTATTTAGATTTAATGGCCTGCCGGCCGGAGATTTCACGGTCGTCGTCGACGGTGGTAAGGATTATGAAAACACGCGCGAGCCGGTGAGCATCACGCTGGGAAGCACGGGGCGTATCATGCAAGTGGCGATTCAGCTTCGACCAAAAATCGATGCAGCCAATCCGGCTTTCGCTGGTGTGCCGCACGCCGCGTTGGATCTCTTTCAAAAAGGGGCCGCTGCCGCCCAAAAAGGCGACTCAAAAGGCGCCGTCGAATTTTTGACCAAGGCCGTGGCCGCTCATCCCAGTTTTGCGCTGGCGCTCAGCGAGCTCGGGGCCCAATACCTTAAACTCTTTCAATGGGACAAGGCGGCTGAGACTTTCGACACGCTCGTCAAATTGAAGCCCGCCGACGCGGCGGCTCATCTGGACCTCGGCATTGCGCTCTACAACGTTGGCAGTACTTTGCTCAGTGAAAAAAAAGCCGACGAAGCGAATCAGAAATTAACTGCGGCTGAGGCGCAACTGCGCGAAGCCGTCAAACTAAACAGCCCGGGTCCTTCGGCGCATTACTATCTCGGCATGACTCTGGTGAAGACCAGAAAATACGATGAGGCTCAAACTGAACTGGAATTGGCGGTTAAGAACGGCGGGGCCAACATTGCTCTGGCGCACCGGTTTCTTGGCGGACTCTATCAGCGAGCGCACAAGAACAAAGAAGCCGCCGACGAGTTCGAAGCATACTTGAAACTTGATCCGAAGGTGAAGGATGCTGAGACAATCAAAGGCATCATTCAACAATTGCGTGGACAATAGGTAATAAGATTATGCGCGGTATCTATTCCCTCAAACATATTCTCTCAGGACTGGCCTGGACGATTCTGGCAGTGAGCCTGACGCAGGCCCAAACCAAACCTGCTCCTTCGCCTGAGCAGGCAGATGTGATTAAGGTCAATACCGAACTGGTTCAGACCGACGTCATGGTCTTTGATAAGAAAGGCCATTTCATTGACGGACTGTCAGCCGAACAGTTTGTGCTGAAGGTTGATAACAAACCCCAGCCCATCTCTTTCTTTGAACGAGTGATGTCCAGCAAGTCCGGCGTTCAGGGAAATGTGTCACAGACCAGCGCGAAATCGGCAACCGGGGCCACCACGTCCGCGGTGGCGGTTCGCGGCCGGACCGTAATCTTTTTTGTCGATGATTTACACCTGGCGCCGGACAGTATGATGCGGACGCGAAAAGCACTTTCCGAATTCATCGATAACGGCATGGGTGAAGACGACCAGGTGGCGATCACTTCGGCCAGCGGCCAGATCGGTTTCCTGCAGCAGTTCACTAACGATCGCCTCGCGTTGCGCTCGGCCGTGGCCCGGCTCATCTATAAGGCCAACACAAAATTCGACACGGACAAGCCGCCGATGTCGGAATACATCGCCATGAAGATTCGCGATGGCGACGAACAGGCGACCAATTACTATATTTCCGAACTGCAAAAGCAGAACTGCTTCAAATCTCAAGGCGCGGTCTTGTGTACGATGTCGCACCAGGCCATGAAACTGCTGGTCAGAGAACGGGCCAATGAGATGACCACGATGTCAGCGCCCGTCGTCGACAACACTCTCATCATGCTGGAAGGCTTGATGAAGACTGCAGCGCAATTGCCCGGACGTAAGACGGTTTTCATGATTTCTGACGGATTCTATTTGAACGATCGCAAGTCCGGCTCGATGGATCGAATTAAGAGAATCACCGCCGCCGCCGGCCGGGCAGGCGTGGTCATCAACACGCTCGATGCTCGCGGAATAATCAGCGAGTTGCTTGGCGCTAACAACGACCGGCCGATTGATGAAGGTGGTTGGATGCCCATGACCAACATCGGTGAAGTCATCGCTTCGCAGGATGGACTCAACGCGCTCGCCGGCGACACGGGCGGTCGCGCGTTTCGCAATACCAATGCGCCGATGGCCGAATTCGTCGAGAAGGTTTTGGACGAGACTTCGAACTACTATCTTCTGGCCTGGCGTCCCGATACTGAGGAACAAAAGCGCGGCAAGTTCAGTCGCATCGAGGCCAGCATCGTCGGCCGCCCGGATCTGACGGTGCGCATGCGCAAAACCTACTTCAAGACGGCGCCGCTGCCGATCTTATCGCTCAAGAAGAAATCAGACAGCGATCCCATCAAGGCGCGTGAAGATGACATGCGCATCGTTATCGATGCCCCAGTTTCCCAACTCCAGATACCTACCACTCTCGATCTAACCCGCGCCCAGATGCCCGGCGTCGGAACTCAGGTCACGGCGACCATTCAAATCGCCCGCGAGGCGCTGACTTTCGATCTTATCGATGGCAAGCAGTCATCCGATTTAGATATCGGCGGGATCTTTTACGACGACAAAGGAAAACCCGTGAGCAGTTTCGTCGGTCGTCTGAGAGTATTTCCGGTTCCCGAGAACGCGTCGGCCGAAAGAAGGGCGCAGGCTGTCTATGCATTTCATGCGTGGCTACCCCCCGGTTTGTTTCAGGTGCGAGTTGGCGTGCGTGATATCAAGAGCGGGCGAATCGGCAGTGCAATGCAGTGGATCGAAATTCCCAAAGTCTCGATTCGTTGAACCGGTCCATCTCCCTTCTCCCTTTGGGAGAAGGGCTGGGGATGAGGGCTTAGGACGGCGGAGTAGTAGTGGAATTTTTTGAGAGAGGTGATTTCACTCCTGAGTGAAATCACCTCTCTCAACGTCAGGGTAAGAAGGACCTTTCGCGCTAAGCCCTCACCCAACCCTCTCCCAGAGGGAGAGGGCTCACTTGACCCTCGAGCAATCTTCAACGCGGATTCAATTCGAGCAGGTGGCCCATCTTTTCTTTCTTTGTCTGCAGGTACCTGGCGGCAGGCTCTGAAGAATCAACTTCGATCGAAACCCGCTCAACAATTTCCAGCCCCGCTTCTTCCAGCGCCAGCAGCTTGCCCGGATTGTTTGAGATCACTTTGACCTTGCACAGCCCCAGATCGAACAACACCTCGGCACATTGGCGATAGTCTCGGGAATCAACCGGCAGATCGAGTCGCTCGTTGGCTTCGACGGTATCGGCGCCTTCATCCTGCAACGCGTAAGCGCGAATCTTGTTGAGGATGCCAATGCCCCGCCCTTCCTGTTGTTGATAGACGATCGCGCCGCGACCTTCTTCCTGGATCATCTGCAATGTCCGGTTAAGCTGCGGCCCGCAATCGCACTTCGTCGATCCGAAAACGTCGCCGGTCAAACATTGCGAGTGAATGCGCACCAGCGTCGCCACGTCAGGCCGCAACTCGCCCTTGTAGAGCACCACAAATTCTTCGTCACTGGTCAGCGAACGATACCCGGCGATCTGGAAATCGCCCCATTCGGTCGGCAGCTTAGCTTCAGCCACGCGTTCGATTGAAAGGTTGGCTGGAGAATTGGGGCAAACCAGCGGCTCGACCGGCACTTTATTGGCAATGCAACCCATTCGAAGTCCCCTCGGTTTGTACTCATTACTTAGTGCATTGAATTATAGGTGCAGGGCGAAGTGGCGACAAGTGTGAAGGATCCAGGGCTTCGGCTTGCCTATTGAGAGGTTCCCGCATAGAGTGGTCACGCTCGACTCCCGATAATCGTCACAAACGCACGGAGGCTTTCATTTCAGAATCGCTAACCTTTGAAGGTGTGCTGGTTACTCTTTCAGTAAGTGCCAGTATTGGTGGTTGTACTGCCACTCTAAAAAACAGCTCGGGAGTCATTTTCGAGTGTATAGCCCTCGATCCTCGGATGCAAAACCTGCTCGAAACAGCAATGTCGAAGGCCTGGTATGTGAACGTCACGTACCTGACTCAGGATCAATTCAACGTACTCACCGGCGTGACCGTCGATATCAACGCGCGCCCCACCAACGCTGCGCTGTAAAGCACCGGCAATGCGGTCGGGTAAGCAAGAGACAACCTGGTTGATGACTTTGAAGAGAGCCGGTTGCCGGGAAACGCTGAAGCGCGTCGAGCAGTCGCGATCATTTGCGACAGCACTAATTGATTGATGCTGCCTTCCGACATTCATTCCTACACTCTCTAAGACTCAGGTAGTGGCGCAATTCGGGGTGATGTGATCATGAGAGACCAGCCCTGGCCGCAGAGCGGCCGAATGTTTAAAGACGCTTCGCGTCGACGATTCTTTAGCTCCGAAGGAGCGTAACTCAAAGCAAGTCGACTTAGAGTGTTTCGCTCCTCCGGAGCTTCATTCCATAACAGTCCGGGTTTCTATAAACATTCGGTCCCTCCGGGACCAACAGCAACGTGTTCGCGCAATACACATTTACCCACTACTAAGGCTTAACGCTATTGCTGCCAGCGGCAGCCCGCGCTAAGATACGCGACTGTTCCGGCAAATCGACTGTCAGCAGGTCTCTCGCAACCGCGGGGCGTCATGCCGAATGCAAAACAACTCTGACGATACATCGCTGAGCAAAGAGCCGAACGAAATAGACACTTATTCCGGCCAGTATCAGCGTCCCGGCGAGCGCCGGCCAGCCTTGGTTTTTCTGCGCGGTGAATTGCTCGCCGTTCCCATTCCGCTGGAGCGCGAACACGTCACCCTCGGTCGCGCGCTGGAAGCCGACATCCGCATCAACGATTCGCGCGCGTCGCGCCTACACGCGCGCATCACCACCGGGCGCGACGACACAACCGGCGAAGCCAACTATTCTTTGATCGATCTGGGCTCGACCAACGGCACCATACTTAACGGCAAGCGGATCGAGCGAGCATTCCTTCAGGATGGCGATAAATTTGAAGTTGGCGATCAACTCATACGCTTTGAAATGCTTGACGAGATTGATCGCGAGTTCCAGCAACAAATTCACCGGTTGCTGGTGCACGATGAGCTGACCGGGTTACTGACCAGCAAATCTTTCTTTTCCGAATTGCGGCGCGAAGCCGCGCGCGCCGAAGCTGAGAAGATGCCGTTTTGCGTGCTCATGATGGACATCGATCATTTTAAGACCGTGAACGACACCTACGGTCACCTGGCAGGAAGCGAGACACTGGAAGAAGTCGGGGCCGTGATCAAAAAGGCTCTGCGCGCCGGTGACGTGGGCGCGCGGTTTGGCGGTGAAGAATTCGCTGCCTTTCTGCTCGACGCGGATTACTCGCAGGGAATGATCGCCGCTGAGCGCGTAAGATCCGCGATCGAAAAGCACGCTTTTCCGGCTGCGCGTCGCAACGGCGCCGAGGTGTTCCCGACGCACAAAATTACGATCAGCATCGGCGTGGCTTCCTATCCGGAAGACGGGCGCGACCCGATTCAATTGGTTGAGATGGCTGATTCGGCTCTTTATCGAGCGAAGCGTAATGGGCGAAATCAGGTTTGTGCATATCGGCTGGCCGCATCGACCGAGGTTCTGCGGCTGCGACCGCGTAAATCAGAATAGAATTAACGAAACTTCGTTTAAGTGAGGAAAGGTTCAAACCATAAAATGAAATTCCCTTGCATCGTTGCTTTGCTGTTATTGCTTTTGACCGCCGCGTGTAAGTCGAACGAGAGTCCGCCGCCCGCAAGCGCCGGCGCCCCGTCAACTGCGGCTCCAGCGACGGCGGCGAGTCCGGCGAATCCAGGCGCCCCGGCAAACGCACCGGTGTTGACCAAACTCGATGTCTGCAACTTGCTGACAAGCGACGAGCTCAAGGGCGTGCAGGGCGAAGCTTTTAAGGTGGCTAACCGATCTGATCGCCAGGACGGCGATTTTATTGTCTCGCAGTGTTTTTACCAGATGCCGACGATGGCGAATTCCGTCGTGCTGAATGTGACCACGGCCAGGGAAGGAGCCGGCGCGCATAATCCTCGAGATTTCTGGGAACAAACTTTTCGCGAGGCGGACGAGGCTGACCGCAAAGGCAAGAGTGAACGTGAGCGGGAGAAAGAAAAAGCCCAGAAGAAAAAGGCCAAAGAACGCCGCGAGGGCGAAGAAGAAGAAGAGGGCGCGCCGCCCGAACGAGTTAAAGGACTGGGCGACGAAGCATTCTGGACCGCGAGCCGTATCGGCGGAGCTTTATACGTGCTGAAGAAGGATCAATACTTTCGCATTAGTGTTGGCGGCGCCGGCGATGTTAATAGTAAGCTGACCAAATCAAAGACACTGGCGCAGAAGGTTTTGCAGAAGCTGTAGTGTCAGAAGCCCGACCTCGCGGTCCCCGGCCGGGCAGCCCGGCTGGGGTGGGGTGGTGAGGGAGGGCCTCCAAAAGGAGACGACGTCATGAAACGAACCGTATTGTTCTCGGCGCTTATCGCTTGCGTCGCCATTTCCGCTTCAGCACAACAACCAAACGAACAACGGGTCGCGTTGAATGAAGCGGCAATCGCTTTGGATGCCAAGGCGGCGCCGGCGCTCGAGGCGCGTTTGCTGACCCAGGTGTTGAGTGGCTCGGATGATTCACCGGTCACGAACATCAAACTGTCGGTGAAAAATTCGACCGCAAACTTTTACACTTATGTCAGCGGGTGGGCCACGTTCTACGACGCTAATGCTATTCGCTGCGGTGAAGGATTATTTAAGATTGACGCGCTCGCGCCGCAGGAATCTGCGGAAGCTGATGCGCCCGGACTGCGTCTGCGCTGCTCGCCACAAAGCTGGCGCGTCGTGGCCAATAACCTGATGACTCGCACCGTCGACATTGCGAAACCAACCGAACCCATTCCGCCCGTGGCGCCTGCGGTCGAAGAAAAGCCGGCCCCGATGAACTTCGTCATCAGCATCGACGGCCAGGAATACCCCATTCAGGTCAACAACCCGATGGTGCTGAGACTCGGAAATCGGAATCGAAAGATTGTTTTGAAAATGCCGTGAGGCGGTTGCGGTACGCACGCCTCAGGCGTGCTTCGTAAGGCGGCACCGGCGTGCCCGTAAGCCCAGCACTCCAGAGGAGTGCGTACCTCAAAGCGCGCGGCACATTTCGTTTGGCGACCAGGGCGTGGCCATCGCTCGTTGATAAGCCGCTTTGATCTCGCCCGCGTTCCAGTCCTTGCGCATCCAACTTTTTCCGTCGGCGAACTCCACGCGATTGATGATCACCCTTTCCTGAAACGGACTGTCCGATTTGTTCGCGAGACTTCCGGCGCTGATCGTGTTAGGCGGGCCCGCCAGGCTGGAAGCCTGCAATTCCTTATCTTTGTCCGGCTTGAGATTTATGCCGCACAGAAACTGTCGCCGCGTTACGTTACCGGGATTGGCCGCCTCGATGAATTGATATTCCCAGAACACGATCTCGATTGCCTGCTTGCCGGCGTTGTGGATCTTCGCCTGATAAGCAAACGCGTCAACCGTTTTGCTTTCGGCCTGCTGCGCATCTCTCACACTTTTTTCCAACGCAGCGGCCCGCGCGTCGAGTGTATCCGCGTTGGGATCGCGCTTGCCGGCAGGATCATTAATACGCGCGTTACGCTCCAGGTTCTTGTCCGCTTGGGTCAAAGCGCGGGCGGGCATGGGCCTGTCATCAGCCGGCGGCGCAAAGGTCTGACGACTCCTGGACCATTTGAAACTAAGCACCTCAATCTGGCTGCCGTCTGGCGTCGGCGTTTGCATCACGCGATCAGGAAACGCCAGGATCGTAAGCAGTGGAAGGAGCAAAATTTTCATCGCGTTCTCCTTGTTTGGATTTCGCAGCGAGCGTGAATGCGGCCAGGATTGTCTCTCTTTGCGGTGACTTCATCAAGCATTATCGACTTCGGCAAGTGGGTGAACGTATGTTGCTCCAACAGTCCCGGAGGGACCAAATGTTTATAGAAACCCGATCATCATGGAAAGAAGCTCCGGAGGAGCGAAACATTCCAGGATCGACTTTAGTTACGCTCCTCCGGAGCTAGAGACATCGTCGACGTAGGGGTGCGGCCATGTCCAACAGACTTTAGTTTGTCGCCCAAGCATCGACAAGCTAAAGCTTGTCGGACAGCAACCGGCCTAGGCTAAACTACCGGCAACAGCGCCGCGCCGCGCGGCATAATGTAGCCAGTCGCGCCTGATGGGGCATTCGAGAGCACTTCATCAATCGAACGCGCAGGCTTCATGCGCATTCCCCGAATCTCAACTGCACGCAGACTTGTGACGATCCGAACATCAAATCGCTCCGTCTTCGTCAAAAGCGCCCAAGCCGTCTGGCCATTAACTTCATAAGCTTTCACGAGGCGAGATTCGAGCGCGCGCGAATTTTTTGATTCAAACCATTTCATGAAATCCGCCCGCCCTAAGCCGTCCGGACATTCCGCGAGAAAGACAATCGTGCCGCCGTCAGCGCAGGCATGAGCGGCCATGTCGAGCGACTTGTGCGCCTGAATCATGTTGATGTCGTAAGGCGAGCCGCCACAACTGACGATTACTATTTCGCGCTTCTCGGGAATTCGCATTGAATGGCTGGCGAGATAGTCTGTGCACGCGCGACGATGCGCGGCGCGCCAGTTTCCAGCAAACAGTTTTTCGACTTTGCCGCTTTCATTGACGATGGCGTTGATTGAAAAAGCAGGATCGATGGTGGCGGCCACGCGTTCGCACTCTTCGCTCACCGCGTTGCCGTCGAGCAAGCCTGTGCCGACGCCTTGTCGTCGTCCGCCGCGCTCAAAATCCAGCGCCATCATGTGCGTACGTTCAATCGTCTGCTTTGAGGCAAGTCCCGGACAGATCGATTTGCGCCCGCCCGTGAAGCCCGCAAAATAGTGAAAACCTACGGCGCCCGTGATAATCACCTTCGAGAATTCTTTCAGCGCGCGATTAACTTCGATCGGCGTGCCGTCAGCCATCGTCCCCACCTGAATCAATTGAGACGAATCGTTCGCGTCGTGATCGATGGTGCGAATTCGCTGCGCGATGAATGAAGTCAGAAGTTCGGTCTTTTCTTCCGGGCGAACGGCGCGATGGATTCCAGTTGCGAAAATGATTGCGAGATCGCCGGGTTGGATTCCGTTTTCGATCAAACGGCGAACGAGCAGGTTAATGATTTGCGCACTGCCGGTCGCGCGGGTCGCATCAGACGCGACGATCAGCACCTTATCGCCGGTTGCGATCAAGTCTTCGATTGGCGGTGATTCGATTGGAGCATCAAGCGCCGCATTGACCTCAGCGTCCGACATCGGATGCACGTGAGCCTCGTCCGGCGCCAGGATGCCGAAACGCGACGGATCGTAATCGAACTCAATCGCGGTGTGACCGTAGCCTAATTGGATCGTTGGCATAAATAATGTGTCAGAACCGGGAGCGGTAGCGACCGGATCAGCCTGCTCCTTAGAAACATCTCGATGATCCGGTCGCTACCGCTTCTGACACCCTTCGTTCCCAAGCCCGAGATCTATTCTCTTTCCGATCTAAAGCACGCGGTCCCGGCGTGGCAAAAGTGAAATGCCTCGTCTTCAAAGTCAGCCGTTTCCATTTGAATCGTCAGGTGATCGACGCCAAATCGATCATGCAACTTGGCGCGCAACTCCTTCAGCAGGTTCGGCTGCGAAATCGAATACGCGTGGATTACGTGCGCGCTCAAAGCGTCCCGTCCCGATGTGATCGTCCACACGTGCAGGTCGTGTACGTTCGAGACGCCTTCAGTTTCGAGAATCGCATCTTCGACCGCGGCTAAATTGATGTGCGCCGGCGTGCCTTCAAGCAGGACGTTGGTTGCTTCGCGCATCAGATGCCACGAGCTCCAGACGATCAAAGCTCCGATGATGATGCTGATCAGTGGATCGGCGATATTCCATCCGAAGATCACAATCAGCGCGCCCGCCACCATGGCTCCTACCGAACCCAACGCGTCGCCAATCACGTGCAACCACGCGCCGCGCATATTCAGATCATCATGACTATCGCGATGCAACAACCGCGCGCAAATTAAATTAATTATCAGACCACCCGCCGCGACAATAGTCATGGGACCGCTGCGAATGGACGGCGGTATGGATAGCCGCTGGTACGCTTCGTAAAAAATGAAGAAAGCGATTAATGTCAGCCCGACGCCATTGATGAGCGCCGCCAGAATCTCGATTCGATAGTAGCCGAATGTTTTGTTCCGTGTTGCCGGACGAGCCCCAAACCACAGCGCCATCAGCGCCAGCAAAAGGGCCACGACGTCGGCCAGCATGTGACCTGAATCAGCCAGCAGCGCCAACGAACCGGTCCAAAGGCCGCCGAAGAATTCGGCAAACATGTATGACGCAGTTAAGCCGAGAACTATCGTCAGCCGCTTGCGACTTTCGCTGGCGCGCCCGTGCCGGTGGTCGTGCCGATGGCCGTTAGCCGAGTTTCGATTTAAGTTCGCATCGTCCATCTGGTCGCTCAGCTAATGTCAGAAGCCCGACCGTCAGGAAGGGCCACTGTGCAAGAGGAGCCCTTGCTCGCGCGCGGGCTTCTGACAAAGCGAATCAAGCTTAGCAGATCAAAAAAGAGGCGCAAACCACTTAGTTGAAAGACTTGAATGCTGGTTAGTTCGAAGTTCCGCGCGCGTCGGTGCTAAAATCCACGCTCAATTCAGGAATGAACCCTCTGACAAACAGGAGAGTCCCTATGCGGCCGTTTCGCAACTCTTTTTTCTTTGCGGTTTTGCTTCTGCTCTCAGGCGCACTGGCGCAAAGCGCGGGCGCGCAAAACTTCACGCTCGAGCAGGTGATGAGCTCACCGTTTCCTTCAGACCTCGTCGTCTCGAAGCGCGGCGATAAGTTGGCCTGGGCGTTCGATGCCGAAGGCAAACGAAACATTTGGATCGCCGAAGCGCCGGCGTACGCGTCACGCCAGTTGACGCGGTCGACAAATGATGACGGTCAGGAATTGACTGATTTGATTTTCTCGCCCAACGGCACCGCGATCGCGTATGTGCGGGGACAGGGAAAAAATCAAGCGGGCGAAGTCCCTAACCCGACCAGCGACCCCGCCGGAGCCAAACAACAGGTTCTGGTCGTCGATACGCGAACCGGGCGAGTCACCACAATCGGCGAAGGGAACTCGCCGTTCTTCAATGCGACGGGCGATCAAGTCATTTACCTGCGCGACGGAAAGTTTTGGACGGCTCCCACTATTGGTGGAAAGGAGCGAAAGCTCTTCGAAATTCGCGGCACGGTGAACTCGCCTCAATGGTCACCTGATGGTTCACAGTTGGCGTTCGTCTCGAACCGCGGCGACCATAGTTTTATCGGCATCTACGATACTCGCTCGAATTACATTCGCTTCAAATCTCCCAGCGTGGATCGCGATGTTGCCCCGCGCTGGTCGCCTGACGGAAAACGGATTGCCTTCATTCGTCTTTTCAATATCGGTGACACTTTTTCTATGGATCGGGAGCGCCTGCAACCCTGGGCCATTTTGGTGGCTGATAATGTTGGCGATGCGAAACAGGTATGGCGTTCGGGAGATCAGGATAATGACTCGTTCCCCGGAATCGGCAGCGAAGATTCCTGGCAGTGGGCTGCCAACAACCGTCTGGTGTTTCCCTCTGAAAAAGACGGATGGCTGCACCTCTATTCAATCACATCCGATGGTGGCGGATTTGAGTCGTTGACACCCGGAAACTTTGAAGTCGAGAACGTCGCGCTTTCACACGACAAATCCTTCGTCGTCTTTTCGAGTAACAAGAGCGATATCGACCGGCGGCATCTCTGGTGGGTTAAGGTCGATGGTGGCGCGCCGCGCCAAATCACTGCCGGCGATGGCATTGAGATGTATCCCATGCTGTTCGATAACGATCGGCGCGTGGCATTTTGTCATTCCACCGCGCGCGATCCTTTTATGCCCTACACCGCCCGCACTGATGGATCAAATCAAAAGGCGTTAGCGCCGCAGGCTTTACCGCGAGACTTTCCTTCAGCCAAGCTCGTCGTGCCTGAGCAGGCAATTTTCAAAGCCGCAGATGGAACCGAGATTCACGGCCAGCTTTTCAAACCGGCCAACGCTTCGGGCAAGATGCCGGCGATGGTGTTCATGCATGGTGGGCCACCCAGGCAGATGCTGCTGGGCTGGCATTACATGTACTACTACCACAATTCCTATGCGATGAATCAGCACCTGGCCAGTCGCGGGTACATGGTGTTGTCGGTAAACTTTCGCAGCGGCATTGGCTACGGCCGCGCGTTTCGTCTGGCCCAACATCGCGGCGCGCGCGGCGCGTCTGAGTATCAGGACGTGGTTGCCGGCGCAAAGTATTTGCGCAGCCGCGACGACGTAGACAGCAAACGCATCGGATTGTGGGGAGGATCGTACGGCGGATATTTGACGGCGTTGGGCCTGGCGCGTGACTCGGACATCTTTCGCGCGGGCGTGGATTTTCACGGCGTGCATGACTGGAGCGTAAGCGTTGCCGGACTGCGCGTCCCTATGGACACGGGCGAGCGCGTGCGCGTCGCACGCGAGTCTTCGCCCATTTCATCAGTTGATAAATGGAAGTCGCCGGTCCTGCTGATACACGGTGATGACGATCGCAACGTTGAGTTTGCTCAGACCGTCAATCTGGTTCGGTTGTTGCGAAAGAACGGCGTGTATTTTGAACAAATTATTTGGCCGGATGAGATTCATGACTTTCTTCGACACCAGAATTGGGTGTGGTCCTATTCTGCGGCCGGGACCTTTTTGGATAAGCATTTGAAGTGACGCGCAACGCTATTTTATAGTTGTTCCGCTTTTGAGATAATGGCGTCGAGTAAGAATTTATGGCCATCGCAGACATTGGCGCGTTAATAGTTTCAACTCCGGCGGTTCGATCAGGTAGAGCTCGGATCGCGGGCACCGGCGTCACCGTGACGCGTGTCGTCAGTTGGTACAAGTTGGGATTGAGTCCTGAAGAAATTGCCGACGAGATTGAACACCTGACCCTGGCCCAAGTGTACGCAGCGCTCGCTTACTATCATTCAAACCGCAGTCAAATCGAGGCGGACATGTCAGGCGAAGAAACCGAGGCAGAGCGGCTGGAACAATTCATTCCCGCGATGCCGAGGCCGAAACGTGAGTTTCGTCCGGCTCTATATCGATGAAGATTCAATGAGCCATGCTCTGGTTCGCGCTCTTAGATCTCGCAACGTTGACGTAATTACAGCCTTCGAGGCGGAAATGATCGAATGCGAAGACAGCCAGCATCCCGTTTTCGCCGCCGATCAAAACCGTGTCTTATACACCTTTAATGTCAGAGATTATTACGCTCTCCACACTGCATTTCTTGAGCAGCAAAGATCTCACGCTGGCTTAATCCTCGTTCGACAACAACATTATTCGGTGGGCGAACAAATGCGGCGCGTCTCGAAGCTGATCGCGACGAGGTCGGCTGAAGAGATGAGAACCCGAGTCGAGTTTCTGAGCTTGTGGAAATAGGGTTAAGACATACACCGAAGTGACTTTCAATCCTCGCAACATTCTCGTTATCGATTTTGGCCAGCTCGGCGACGTAGTGATGAGTCTTCCCGCGCTGAGGATCATTCGTGAGCGATTCTCCGAGGCAAAAATCACCGTCGCGGTCGGAAAGCCGGGCGGAGAAATCATTCGCATGTCGGGCTATGCCGATGCGACGTTGGAGGTCGATCGCGTCGCCTTACGTGATGGATTCAAGCCACTATCAGTCGTCAAAGTGTTTCGGGTTGCCGCCGATGTGCGTCGCCGGCAATTCGATTTTGTGATCGATTTGCATAGCTTTGCCGAAACGAACTTGCTCGGATTTTTTTCGGGCGCGCCCAGGCGTTTGTTTTCGCGGCGGCGCGGGCGATCCCTGGATTTTCTCGCGAATTTCAAGCCCGCGCCGCCGGTTGAAGCGAACAATCGCGAGCGTCATCAAGTCGATCGTTATCTCGATGTGTTGCAGCCCCTGGGCGTTAGCGATGCTCCGCGGGTGCCGCGCCTGGCGACCCGCATTGAGGAAGGCCGTGAAATTGATGCGCTGTTGCGCAAATCAAAAGCCGAGACCGGTGCTCCGCTAGTCGGCTTGTTTCCGGGCGCGGGCCATGAAAGCCGCCGCTGGCCTTTGGAGAAGTTTGCGCAACTTGCCGATTCGCTCGCTCGCAATGACGCCGTGCGGCCCATCGTTTTTGCAGGCCCCGAGGAGCGCGCGTTGATCCCGCAGATGCGTTCGCTTTTTCCAACGTCAACTGTAATTCTGGATCAATTGACGATCCGGCAACTTGCATCAGCCCTGGCGCGGCTGGCGGTTTTTGTTTCAAACGACACCGGTCCGTTGCATATTGCCGCCGCAGTCGGCGCGCCGATTGTATTGCTCCTCGATGGCCGCGCCCCTGACAGTTACATTCCTTTGGGCGATCCCAAGCGTGTAATCAGTGCCGCGGCGATTTCAGAGATTCCCGTTGAGCAGGTTTACGAAGCGACGCGCGCCCTGTTGGCTGCGGGCCGGCTCGAAACACTGTTTGCCAGCTAGTTTGTCATTCAAGTTACATCAGGGCTCAATCAGACGATGAGGTTCAAAAAAGCAGGGTTACTCGCCGGACCTCTCCTGGTTGCTATCGTCGCAGTCCTCTTTCTAATTCTTCACAGCGCGGGTCTGGCTCGCGAAGATAAGTCACGAAAAGCATCTCCGTCACCGGCGAAAGCAGACTCCGCTGCCAGGATCTCAACTTCACAGGTGGATACGACGCTCGCTCACGAAATCGATCGGGTGATTGATGAGAGCGATCAGAAGCAAGCGCGCTGGGGCGTCTTTGTCATGTCGCTGAAAGATGGGCGCGTGCTCTATTCACGTGACGGCGATCGATCGTTCACGCCCGCATCGAACATGAAGGTCTATACCACGGCGGTCGCGCTCGACTTGCTGGGCGCCGATTACCGTTGGCGCACGTCGGTCTTTGCGAGCCAGCGACCGGATGCGAATGGTGTCATCGACGGTGATCTGACTTTGTATGGACGCGGAGCGCCTGATCTGATTTCCAAACCTAAAGGTGATGCTCCTTCGCTGGCCAAACTTGCAGATCAACTTTATCAATCGGGCATTCGCGAGATTCGCGGCAACGTTGTGGGCGATGCGAGCTACCTGCGCGGCGAACTATTTGGACTGGGTTGGCAGTGGAATGATCTTCAGTGGTACTTCGGCGCCGAACCAAGTGCCCTGTCCGTTGATGAGAACACAGTCGAAGTCACAATCTCGCCGGCTAACAAATCCGGTACGGCTGCCAGCGTGGTCTCAAATGAAGACAAATATGTTCACCTCATAAACAACACAGCTACCGGCGAACGCGATGTGACGACGACCATCGGCATCATTCGTGATTTGTCGAACAACAATGTTCGCGTCTGGGGAGATTTTCCCGTGGGCGGTCGTGCCTTCTCCGCATTTCTTTCGGTGCACGATCCCGCGCTCTGGGCAGCCATGCTCTTCAAGCAGGCGCTGGTTGCGCGCGGCATCAAGGTCAATGGCGAAACACGCAGTCATGATTTTCGCGTCACCGACGCGGATAGATTCGATCCGCAAAACGCAGTCGAGCTTACTTACCTGGAGAGTGCGCCGCTCCGCGAGATTGTGCGCAGGACAAATAAGGAGAGCAACAATCTCTACGCCGAATTGATCCTACGAACGCTCGGAAAAGAGCGCGCGGCTTCCGCGCCCGATCCTGATCCACGAAAACAACGCGAACGCGGCGATGACGAAGCCGGGACCGCGGTCATTCGATCGTGGCTCGAGGGCAAAGGCATCGCGACGCGAGCGATTGCGATCCGCGACGGTTCAGGCTTATCGCGTCTCGATTTGGTCACTCCCGAAGCGACCGTCCGGCTGCTGACTGCTATGACAAGCAGCAATGCGGCGAACGTTTTTCATGACTCACTTCCGGTGGCCGGCCAGGATGGAACGATAGGCGGACGCCTGAAATCAGTGACCGGCCGCGTCTTTGCCAAGACCGGCACGCTCACCTATACCCACTCTCTTTCCGGTTATGCCAACACTCCCACGAACGAAATTCTGGTCTTTTCCGTCATGTGCAACGACGCTATCTATGACCGCACGGCAGTTCGCGTCATCGACCAAATAACCACCTTGATCGCTGATTTTAGGCAACCCAAACCGTCAAAATAGGTAAAAACCTTTGGAAAATCATCTGATTATCCTAAGTTGGCCCTAGACAAACCACGTTCAACGCCCTAAGATAATAACGGCTAGCCCCGCCTTGATAACCTTTCAAGGTAATTGCCGCGGACCTCATCTTTTAGTTTTCAACAATCAGGAGTTCAAAGATGCAGCGAGCGATCCGAATTTTCTGCGCCTGTCTCTCTCTCATAACGATGGCGTTGGTGGCGACGGCACAAACCAGTCTCACCGCTAAAGCAAACAACTTCCAACCGGCCGCGGCCGATGCTCCGAACACCGAGAGTGATCGAGTTCGCGACGGACTAACTGGTCCGGTCCGAAGAGTGCGAACGGAAATCGTCAAACTTTCAAACGTCGCGGGAAAGAGCGTGGAGGATGCAAAGCGCGTGCTCCTGGAAACCGCCGAATACGATGTGAAAGGTGTGAAGACACAAAACCAATATTTCCCGATTACGGGCGCGTCGCTGACAGGCCGCGAAGTCTATAAGTACGACGACAAGGGGAATATCAGCGAGATGACCCTGCTGAACTCCGACGGCTCGCTGCTCAGCAAGGAAGTTTACAAATACGATTTCGACACGATTGGGAACTGGGTAAAGATGACCACTTCAGTTGCGGTCGTCGAAAATGGAAAGATCGAATTTGAACCCACCGAAGTTACCTATCGGACGATCTTCTACTATCTCGATGCATCGATGGCGAAGATGCTGCAACCTGCCCCGAGCTCGTCTCCCGTTAGTGGCGACTCGAGCAAATCTTCCAACTCATCTTCACAAAATGAAACACGGATCGTGGCTTCGATGCCTATCAGAACTGGATCAGCGAAACTTAATGGCTCTCCGATCCAACCTCTGAATCTTGATCTCCGGCCGTTGGCTGATACCAACAGAAAAGATGTCGTGATGAGTGACAGTGAGCCGCCTGCACCGCGGCCTTTGCTCAAGCCGGTGTCAGGTGGCGTTCTTAACGGCAAGGCCTTGAGCTTGCCGGCGCCGAATTATCCCGAGACCGCGCGACGCACGCGCACCGCCGGAACCGTTGAAGTCGAAGTTATTGTCGATGAGAACGGCAAGGTGATTTCTGCGCGCGCGATTAACGGCCCGCAGATTCTTCGCGAAGTCGCAGTCGAAGCCGCGCACCGGGCGCGTTTCTCGCCGACCAAACTTTCAGGCCAAACAGTGAAAGTTGCCGGACGGATCGACTACAAGTTCACTCTCCCCTAAGAAATTAACGCCCCAACGAAACGAGGAAAACCCGTAATGGCATTAACTGGAGAACTCACCGACCTCTCGCTGGCTGAACTGATTGAGTTTTTTTGTAATCAAAGAAAGACCGGCAGGTTGAAGGTCGTCTATCCGCATGGCCCCGGCTATTTTTATTTGCAATCCGGATCGGTAGTACATGCGCGCATCGGCGATTTGCGCGGCATTGAAGCCGTCTTCTACGCGCTGACGCTGCGAAATGCCTCGTTCACATTTAGCCCGGCGTTTGAAGCTCCGGAAGTCACCATCAATCAGCCCTGGACGTCCGTAGTGTTGGAAGGGTTGCGGCGAATGGATGAAGGAATCGTCCCCGCAAATCCTTTTCCCGAGTCCGCCAGCGAACCGGTTGAAGAGATCAAGGCCAATCCAATCGAAGAGAGCGTTGAGGCATCGCCAGCGGTGTCCGAGGACAAGAAGCCTCAACCAGCAAGAGAACTTCCGCGCCCGCGCGTAGAAAAGCCCGTGCCGGCGCCCGCGCCATTCCTATCCCAAGTTGCGCCTCCGTCGAGTTCACGCTGGAAGCTCGGGTTGGCCATTGCCGCGGTCGTATTAGTTGTGGCCGTGATCGCCGTGCCGTGGGGTTGGTATGCGCGAAGCAAGGCAGCGAGATTGGCGAATGAAGCCAAGGCAGTTGCCGTTGAGCCGGCGGCTGCAAATTCTCAGCCTGCGGTAAACGACTCGCCCGTAACGCCTGCCGAAACTGAAGCAGCGCCGGCGGTTAATTCCGATGCGGCGGACCTGGCGAAACGACAGCGCGAAGCCCGCTTACGGGAATCACAAAAAGAAAAAGCTTTGGAGAATGCGGCCAAAGTGCCTGCGCCGCAGTCTTCTCCGGCAGTTAGTCAATCAGCGGCAAAGGAGCCGACATCATCGGCGGGCGCCCAAAAGAAAGTTACGGTTACCGTCACTTACGACGAGAATGGGCGAGTCACACAGGCGTCCGGTGGAGACGCAACCGCGCTTCGCATCGCCCGTCAGAAGAGGTTTCCCGCAGGAAAACCCGGCTCAGCCACGATTACCATTCCGATTAACTGAATCTTCCACAACGTCTGGAAACGAGAACGAACGGTGGGCATGATGAAGGTGCCTACACGAGCGTCATCAACTCTTCTTCGCTGAGCACGGCTGAAGCCTGTTTCGCGTGTTCATAAATGCGATTGACGCGCTCGTCATTCACTTCCATGCCACGACTCTCAAGCCAGTAGATCACGTTCGACTTGCCGCTCATCGGCCCAATATCGATCACTTGCTTGAGACCGAACTGACCGGCCGGCACGCCTGAGTAGATCAAATCGGCAAGTTCCGTGTCGCCCTTCCGATAACTTTTGATCACGGCCGCCGCGTGCACGCCCGTCGCCGTACGAAAAGCATCGCGACCAAATACCGGGTAGTTCAAAGGAATTGTCCACTTGCAACCTTCTGCTGCCGCATCACAATATTCGCGCAGCCGCGTCAGGTCGTTTTCAATCCAGCCCATCAGTTTGAGATTCACCAGCAACTGATCCATTGGCGTATTGCCGACGCGTTCGCCCATGCCGAGCGCCGAGCCGTGCACCTGGTTCGCGCCCGCCTTAATCGCGGCGATCGAATTGATCAGCCCGAGACCGCGATCCTGGTGACCATGCCAATCAAGCCGAATATCTTCGGCTTGTTCGTCGATGATTTTTCGCACGAACTGCACGACCGCTCGCGCGCCGTCGGGCGTGGCGTGACCCACCGTGTCGCAGACGCAGACCGCCCGCGCGCCGCAACGAATCGCCGTCGTGTATAACGCGCGGATCGTTTCCGGATCGGCGCGCGTCGTGTCCTCAGTAACAAACATCACCTCGGCGCCTTCCTTCACGGCGAACGTCACTGCTTCCTCAGTCAGTTTCAGCAGTTTATCGAGCGTCCATTCCTCGGCATAGAACCGAATCGGTGACGATCCAATGAACGTGCAAACTTCGATTGGCGTGCCCGAGCGCTGCGAAATTTCGAGAATGGGAGTGATGTCGTTCCGGTGAGTTCGCGCCGCGCAATTAGCCCGAATCTTCAACTTCTGCTCAGCAATTTCGCGCGCCATCAACTCGACGCCCGCCGCGTGAGTGCCGCCCGCGCCCGGCAGACCGATATCGGCGGTGTCAATGCCGAGATCGTTCATCAGATGCAGTAATTCAATCTTCTTCTCAACGGGCGGCTCGCACACGGAAGGCGATTGCAATCCGTCGCGCAGGGTCTCGTCGTCGAAACTGATGCGGTGATCGGGCTTAGTCAGGGCTTCGATTTGGTTCCAATCGTAAATTAATTCTGCAACGGACACGTCCAGGACCTCCGAAAAGCTTTGGCAAGTGGCTTTGCACGATTACACCAACCGCGCGGCCCGATGTCAAAGCGAGGTTGGCTGGGAATGTTTTATGACGTCTGTGCTTCTCAGAATCGAGGCGCGAGTCGTATTCTTTACGGCTAACTCTTTTTGTTGTCCGACAAACTTCAGTTTGTCGCTACTGCTACTTTCAAGTTGAAGCGACAAACTGAAGTTTGTCGGACATAAAGCGCCGCCGTCGTTGGCGCACTCCAAAATGTTCTTATGAAACTAACGATTATGAAATTCGGCGGCACCTCAGTCGAGGACACCGCAGCCCTTCGCAACGTCGCGGCGATTATCAAAGCCGCCGCAGCGGCGCGGCCGGTCATAGTCGTTTCCGCAATCGGCGGTTTCACGAATGCGCTGTTGCAGAGTGTCGAAAAAGCCATCGCCGGCGACTCGCGAGACGCGACTAACTCACTCGACAAAGATTTCAATCGTCACCTGTCAATCGCGAAGGACTTGCTCGGCAAAGAATCGCAGGCGGCTTTCGCGTCGATCATCGGTGACGCGCGCGGCAAGATTCGCCAGCTTCACAAGATCATCGCCGCGCACCCGGTTACCAGTCCGCCACTTCAGGATGAGATCGTCGCCTACGGTGAACAATTATCTTCGCACCTGCTGACGGCCGTGCTGCGGGAAAATGGTCTCGACGCAATCCAGGCGGACGCGCGCCGCTGCATCAGGACTGACGACATTTACGGCAGCGCCGCGCCGCTGCCGGCAACCGCTGAAGTAGCGAGAGCTGAGCTCATGCCGATCCTGCACGCGGCGAAGATTCCCGTGCTCGGGGGATTCATTGGCAGCACTGAAAGAGGCGTCACCACAACTCTCGGCCGTGGCGGTTCAGATTATTCAGCGGCGATTATCGGCGCCGCCCTGGGAGCGCGCGAGATTCAAATCTGGACCGATGTTAGCGGCGTGCTGACAGCCGATCCGCGGATCGTCCCGCAAGCGCGAACAATACCCGTGCTCTCTTATCAGGAAGCAGCCGAACTCGCTTACTTCGGCGCGAAAGTGCTGCATCCCAAAACGATTCAGCCGGCGATCGACAAATCGATTCCGGTGCGCGTCTGTAACTCGCGCGCGCCAAAGCAAACCAGCACGTTGATAGTTTCGGAATCGGAGGCCGCGCCGCGTACCGTAAAAGCGATCGCACACAAGAACGGCATCACGACGGTTCAAGTAACGTCGGCGCGCATGCTCGGCGCGTACGGATTTCTGCGAAAGCTCTTTGAAGTGTTCGATCAACATCGGACCGCGGTTGACGTGGTCACCACATCTGAAGTCAGCGTGTCATTGTCTATTGACGATACGAGCAACCTGCGCAATCTCTTGCCTGATCTCGAACAACTCGGCACCGTAGAAGTTGAGGAAAGACGCACAATCATTTCGATTGTAGGTGAAGGCTTGCGCAATACTCCGGGAATCGCCGCGCGTGTATTTTCGGTCATTAGCGACATAAATGTATCGATGATTTCGGTGGGTGCGTCGAGCGTTAATCTAACCTTCATGGTTGATGAAGCTCACGCCGTGGACGCCATCGTGCGGCTGCATGAAATCTGTTTCGAACGAAACGAGGAGAGCGTTGATGACGAGATGACCAGCGTGCGTCCTTCGCGCAGAGGCGGGAATCGCGAGGAGGTCGTCGCTTGATCGATGTTCTCAGGCTCACGCGCGAGCTGATCGACATTCCTTCGGTAACCGGGGACGAATTCCAGATCGGTACTTCTCTCAGCGAGTTGCTGCTGCGCCTGGGTTATTGCGTGGACGTGCAGGATCTCACGTCAGAGAGATCCAACATCATTGCGACTACCGAAGCTAATCCGCGCATTGTTCTTTCAACGCACATGGATACCGTGCCGCCGTTCATCGCTTCGAGCGAGGACGACGAATTCATTTATGGACGCGGAGCGTGTGACGCCAAGGGAATCATGGCTGCGCAAATTGCGGCGGCCGAAAAACTTCGTGCGGAAGGTCTTGATGAAATCGGGTTACTCTTTACCGTGGACGAAGAAGTCGCCAGCGCCGGCGCGAAGATCGCCAACAATCATCCGTGGGCGTCGTCGTGCGAGTATTTGATCAATGGCGAGCCCACCGACAATAAGCTCGCGGTTGGCACGAAAGGATCAATCCAGGCAACGATCAGGACCGAGGGCCGCGCCGCCCACTCGGCTTATCCGGAGCAGGGCGAATCGGCAATCGAAAAGTTGCTGGACGTGCTCGCAGATATTCGTTCGATCGATTGGCCGGCCGATGAAATCTTTGGCGAAACGACGTGTAATATCGGCGTGTTGTCTGGCGGCACTCGCGCAAATGTGATCGCAAGTGAAGCGCAGGCAACTTTGCAGATTCGTCTCGCGGTTGAGGCGGCGTCGCCGAGAACTTTATTAGAGAGCGCGATTTCCGCGCGCGCGGCGTTGGACTACAAGTCGGTTCACGATCCCGTGCGCTTGACGACGCTCGACGGCTTCACTCAGATGGTGGCGAGATTCACGACGGACATTCCGTATCTGTCGAATTGGGGGAAGCCGCTTTTGATTGGACCCGGATCGATTCTGGTCGCGCACACTGAAGGCGAAAAGATTAGGAAGAGCGAGTTGCTGGAGGCAGTCGATCTCTACGCGAATCTGGTGAGGAGCTTATGAAGATTGCGTTAATTGGATATGGCGCCATGGGACGGCTCGTCAAGGAACTCGCAGTCGAAAAAGGTCACGAGATTGCTCGCACCATCGACATTGATCAGGGAAATTGCAGCGTTGAAGAGCTTGCCGATCTTTTGAAAGGGTGCGACGTCGCGGTCGATTTTTCGATTGCGGACGCGGTGCCGAAAAATGCCGAGGCTTGCGCGCGCGCCGGAGTCCCGCTGGTAGTTGGCACGACCGGCTGGCAGTCTCAACTCAAAGACGTGCGAGACCTGGTGACGAAGCACGGCGGGGCTTTGATTTATGGCGCGAACTTTTCAATCGGCGTGCAGATCTATTACCGGCTCACCCAAAATGCCGCCGCATTGTTTCGCGAGCTTGATTCTTATGATCCTTTCATCGAAGAAGCGCATCATAAACGTAAGCGCGACGCGCCGTCCGGAACGGCGGTGCAACTCAGCCGGCTGGTCACTGAAAAGTTAGGACGCGAGGTTCCGGTTACCTCGACGCGCGCGGGTTACATTCCGGGAACGCATCGACTGGGTTTCGATTCCGTGGCGGATCAGATAACGTTGACGCACACGGCCCGTTCGCGCGAAGGATTTGCCGCCGGCGCTTTGATGGCCGCGCAGTGGATCGTCGGCCGCAAGGGCGTCTATGAATTCTCAGAAGTGTTTGATGAAATAATCAAGGGGCGCGAAAACGTTTAGAGGGCGGGCTACCGCCCGCCGTTTATGCCAAGGGAATGGCGGTCAGCAGCCCGCCTCTAAACGATAAGAAACGAAAAGGAACCAAGATCATGACAATGAAAATCGACTGGATGCGCGGTTGTGCAACGGCCCTGGTTACTCCATTCAAATCTGACGGCGCGATTGATGAAGAGCGGATGCGCGCGCTTGTCGATCGACAAATAGAAAAAGGCGTGAAGCTTCTGGTGCCCTGCGGAACGACGGGCGAGAGCGCCACCATGACCGAAGAAGAAGACGCGCGCGTGATCGCAACAACCATCGACGTCGCGCGCGGACGCGCGAAAGTGATCGCCGGCGCCGGAAGCAACTCAACGGCGTCGGCTATTGAGTATTCGCAACGCGCGCGCGACCTGGGCGCCGACGCCGTGCTGCAAGTCGCTCCCTGGTACAACAAACCAACGCAGGAAGGTCTCTATGCGCACTTCAGTGCGATCGCGAAAGCGATTCCCGATACTCCGATCATGCTTTACAACGTGCCGGGCCGCACGTCATCGAATATCGCGGCGACGACGACGCTGAAGCTCGCGCGTGATCACGAGAACATCGTCGCGGTAAAAGAAGCGTCGGGAAACCTTTCTCAAATCATGGAAATTCTGCGTGAGCGTCCGGCGAATTTCTGCGTACTGTCCGGCGACGACGCCGTGACGCTGCCGTTGATTGCTTTGGGCGGCGACGGCATTGTCTCGGTGGCGTCAAATGAGATTCCCGATCTGATGTCGCAGATGACGAATCTCGCCCTGGCAGGCAATTGGGATGAAGCGCGCGCGCTGCATTACCGCATACTGCCTTTAATGGAAATTAACTTTATCGAATCGAGTCCCGGTCCGGTGAAAGCGGCCATGGCCATGATGGGATTGTTGGAAGAGAATTTCCGTCTGCCGCTGGTGCCTATTACCGAAAAGAGCCGCGCGCGCGTTCGCGAAGTAATCGCCGAGCTTGGTTTGATAAATGAAACAGCCCGGGCCAGCGCGTAGTCCGAAACCGCCTGCGGTAGCGGGCGGTTAACCGTCGACATCCGTCGATCTCAGAAGGTTGACATCAACCGCCCGCTACCGCAGGCGGTTCTGACTTATGTCCCTACAAGAAAACATCGAAGATCTCGCGGCGCGTGACGGCGGCGAATATTCGGATGAAGACTTTGCCGTTTTCAACGAATTCAAATCGTCGCTGAATCGCGGCGAGATCCGCGCGGCTGAGCGGGACGCGAACGGGAAGTGGCAAACGAATGCCTGGGTGAAGCGCGGCATCCTGCTCGGCTTTCGCATGGGATCGATCATCGACATGTCGCCGCGTGATCAAAGCCTTCACTTCCTCGACAAGCATACTTATCCAATCCGAAAGTTCTCGCCTGCGGATCGCGTGCGCATCGTGCCGGGCGGCTCGAGCATTCGCGATGGCGCCTACATTGCGCCCGGCGTCGTCTGCATGCCGCCGATGTTTGTGAACGCCGGCGCGTACGTCGATGAAGGCACAATGATCGACAGTCATGCGCTGGTCGGCTCGTGCGCGCAGATCGGCAAGCGCGTACATCTTTCGGCCGCGGCGCAAATTGGCGGAGTCCTTGAACCCGCGGGCGCGATGCCCGTGATCATTGAGGACGACGTGATTGTCGGTGGCAACTGCGGCGTGTACGAAGGCGCGATTGTGCGTGAACGCGCGGTGCTGGGAACGGGAACGATTATCACGGGCTCGACTCCGGTGTTCGATCTGGCGCGCGAAGTAATTTATCGCCGCAGCGAAGATGCGCCGCTGGAAATTCCGGCGGGCGCCGTCGTGGTTCCCGGCGCGCGCGCGGTCAATTCAGATAAAGGTCGCGAATGGAACCTTTCTTTGTACGCGCCGGTGATCGTGAAGTATCGCGATGAAAAGACCGATGCGGCAACGCAGTTGGAGGACCTGCTGCGTTGAGATTGCAATCATTGTTTCGTGAGATTTTCTCTAGCCCAGGCGTTTACGCCTGGGTAAGGGTAAGGAAATAGGAAGCGCTAATAAAGCTCCATTAATGGGCTTGGAAACTAACTGCCCTTTCATTCCCAGGCGTAAACGCCTGGGCTACGGAAAAGTCATTCAAATTCGGGCACCACCGGAAATATGCGGCGTAGAATATATCGACGATATTATCAAGTCATTTGATCAAACATCTGTTCTTAATAAACGGAAGTTCAAGGCCCCGCCTCGCAAGCATTCGCTCATTTGCTTTCGGCTTAATATTCCTCACGGCAGGCTCCGCGGCAGGCATCAAGCCGCAGGTAGTTCAGAGTGATCGACAGACCGTAGTTCAACTCAAACGGATATTAACGAAAGCCACGCCCGCAGAGAATCAGATCAGCGCGCGCGACGAACTGGCCAAACAAAAAGCGGAAGCAGCAGTAACGCTATTGAAAATGGGCCAGGCTTCCGTGGTGTGGCCGCTGTTACGCAGCAGCACCGATGCCACTCTGCGCACGTACCTCATACACGGTCTCGGCTCCGCGGGTGTGGATCCGAGAGTCATCATTTCCCGTTTGCAGGCGGAGCAGAATGTTTCTGCACGACAGGCATTGATCTTAAGTTTAGGTGGGTTTACCGCCGAACAGTTCCCGGCAGCGCAAAGGCGTAGACTCGTTGCGTTGCTACGGCGCTGGTATCGGGACGATCCTGATGCCGGCGTTCACGCGGCGATCGATTGGCTTTTGCGCTATGGTCGCACGGGAGAAGTTCCGCGAAAGTTAGATTGGGAACAGGAACAATGGCTCACTGCTATTGGTCAGGACCTGGCCGGGCGGCGTCGAAGCATGCGAAATTGGTATCTGACAAGGGAAGGACAGGTGATGGTCTCAGTGCGCGGACCTGTCGAATTCCGCATGGGATCTCCCGCGTACGAAGCCGGTCGTGAGCCGGCATCTGATTCGCCGGATGAATCGCTCCACCGCACACGCATACCGCGGTCATTCGCAATCGCCGGCAAAGAAGTGACGGTTGGACAGTTTCAGCGTTTCCTCGACGCCAATCCGCAGGTGAAAGCAAAGTTCGCTTACGACAACGATCCAAATCGCATGGCCACGGTCCTGCAAACGTTCAGTCCCGATCAAAACGGGCCGATAATAGCTGTGACCTGGTACGAAGCAGCTATGTACTGCAACTGGCTCAGTAAACAGGAGGGCCTTCCGGAATCTGAGTGGGTTTACCCGGCGAGCATTGATCAGATCAAAGACGGAAGGTCGATGCCGAAGAATTATTTGCATCGAACCGGTTACCGGCTGCCGACAGAAGCTGAATGGGAATACGCGGCGCGGGCCGGAACGACGACCGCGCGCTTCTTTGGAAATTCCGCAGCCCTCCTCGAGCAATACGCGTGGTACAGCAAGAATCCTCCGAAGCGTAAGAATGATCCGGTTGATCCAAAGGATCCACAGCGCACGTGGCCGGTCGGGCAACTCAAACCAAACGATTTCGGTCTGTTCGATATTTACGGCAATGTCTGGGAATGGTGTCAGGACCGAATGCAGCCGTACCCCACAACGCAAGACGTCCATGTAGACGCTGAAGATTCGATTCTGCTCGTGTCTGACAAGGTGGCCCGTTCGCGGCGCGGAGGATCGTTTCCTTACGAAGCCGCGATGCAGCGGTCGGCTGAGCGCGGAACGAAGAACGCATTGCCAACTTTGCGACGCGACAATGTTGGTTTTCGCGTGGCGAGGACTCTGCGTTCATAATTGGATGAAAGGATTCTAAAAACCACGAGAGACCAGATCGAACTCGAACTTACTCGTCGGATGTTGTCGCAATCGCGAGTGATCGCGAAGGGTCGTCGCATTCGCGAAATTCGTCGTCTGGTTGCGCGATATGGGGGTCACGCGTCAAAATGGGTAAAAGAAGAGCAGTCCTCGCGTTGAGCGGGAAGGCGAGTACTTTGAATTACATTGGTATTGAACATCCCGGGCTTGGCAGGTTCGAAGTAAAGCAAGTTCGCGTTAACCGATTATGATCGTCAAACTTAAGAAAAAGAATTCTCGATATCGTGATCTGACTTTTGGCCAGCCCTACGTCGTGATCGGAATTGAAGCAGACTATCTGCGTCTCTTGAATGATGCGGGGCGGCCATTTCTTTACCCCCCAGGTGTTTTTAAGCTCGTCGACTCCAGTGAACCGAACGATTGGGTGAGCGAGTTCGGTGAAGAGCAAGAACGATATTCACACCCACCGCCGCTCAACAAGCCAGGTTTTTTTGAAGACTTTTTTGACGAAAAAAGAAAAGCGGTCGTGACTTTTTGGCGGGTTGTCAATCAAAGGCTCGCCGCGCATCAAAGGAAAGTTGCCTAGTCTAACCTCCTTGAAGGACTTCCAACCACCTCCATTTCTCCGCGGCATTGAGAAGAGCATGATCCGGAAGATTTCGGATCGCGCGAAGCCCGGCAGCATCAGTCTCGGGCTGGGCGAGCCGGATCTCCCGACGCCCGAGGTAATCTTACGAGAAGCTGTGCGCGTCATCCGTGAAGAGAAAAGCGGTTACACGTTGCAGGCCGGTATACCCGCTTTGCGCGAACGGATTGCCGGCGATTACCCGCACATGAATCTTTCGAACGATCAAATCATCGTGACTGCCGGTTCACAGGAAGCGCTTTACTTAATTCTGCGCACGCTGGTGGAAGAAGGCGATGAAGTGCTGATCCCGAATCCCGGTTTCATTCCCTACCCGATGATCATTCGGATGGTCGGTGGCCGCGCGGTGACTTATCGCCTGCCGGCGAAGAACGATTTCAGTTTTGACGTTGAGGATTTCAAGAGCAAATTATCGCCCCGGACGAAGTGTGTGATTTGCATCAGCCCGTCAAATCCAACCGGACGGGTGTTGTCCGCGAATGAACTCCAGGCCATGGCCGACGCCGTACAGGCCAGCCGGTCGGATGCTTTCATCGTGAGCGATGAAATCTATCGCGAACTCTACTACACTCCTGAGCGGCCGCCGTCGATATCAGAGTTCTATCCGCGGACGATCGTCGTCAGCGGTCTTTCCAAATCGATGCGCATGACCGGGTGGCGCATCGGCTGGCTGGCCGGCGACGAAGCCGTCATGCGCGCCGCGCTGGTGCTTCACGGTTATGTCGTGACTTGCGCTTCGAGCATTTCGCAGAAGACAGCGCTGGCGGCCTGGACTGAGGAAGCTGCCGCGGCTCGCGAAGAGTATCGCGCAATATTCCATCGCCGGCGCGATCATCTGCTGGGCTTGCTACGAAATGATTTAGGTTTGCGATGCGTCACGCCCGACGGCGCGTTCTACACGATGGTTGACGTCAGCGCTTACGGGGACGAAATGCGCGTCGCAGAAGCGGGCCTCGAACAAGGCGTAGTCACGATTCCGGCCGCTTCGTTTGGCGACGAAACCAAAGGCTATCTGCGCATTTCGTTTTGTGCCGATGAAGAAAGATTGAGCGAAGGCGTGCGGCGCTTGGGCGAGGCGCTGAAAAGTCTGAAATAAGCAACGTCGTTTAGAGGCGGGCTACTGCCCGCCTTGAAGCTGAATGTGCCGGAATTCGGCGGGCGGTAGCCCGCCTCTAGACCAATTACATGAACAATAAATTTCGCGTGGGCATTCTCGGGGCCACGGGCGTTGTCGGTCAGCGCTTTATTCAACTACTCGACGGTCATCCGCAGTTTGAAGTTGCCGCGCTGGCTGCTTCCGATCGATCGCAAGGGAAAACTTACGCCGACGCCTGCACCTGGCGTCTGCCCGGCGAAATGCCTGAGGCGGTCCGGAATATTCCAGTGCAACCGCCCGCGCCGCCGCTTGATTGCGATTTCGTTTTTTCCAGCCTGCCGGGAGAGATAGCCACAGGCGCTGAAGAGGATTTTGCCCGCGCCGGTTACCCGGTCATCAGCAATTCGTCGTCGCATCGCATGGGCACGGACGTTCCGCTGCTGATTCCGGAAGTGAATCCTGAACACATTGAGTTGATTGACGCGCAGCGACGGAATCGCGGTTATGATCGCGGATTCATCGTCACTAATCCCAACTGCTCAGCGATCGTGATCGTGATCGCCCTCGCGCCGCTGCATGCGAAGTTCGGTGTCACGGCCTGTGTCATTACGACGATGCAAGCCCTTTCGGGCGCGGGCTACCCGGGCGTGGCCTCGCTCGACGCGACCGACAATGTGATTCCCTTCATCGGCGGTGAAGATGAAAAAGTTGAAAGCGAGACGCGGAAAATTCTCGGGATTCTCAAGCAGGACTCCATCAGCGATGCTGAGATGCGTGTCAGCGCGCAATGCAATCGTGTGAACGTCACGGACGGACACATGGCTTCCATTCGGATAAAGCTCGGTCGTGCAGCCTCGTTGGATGAGATTCGCGAAGCGCTCGCTTCCTTCAGTGGCGAACCGCAAACATTGAAGCTTCACACCGCGCCGGCGCAACCTGTGATTGTTCGAGATGAAATTGATCGTCCTCAACCGCGCATGGATCGGGACGCGGGCAAAGGAATGGCCGTCACGGTGGGCCGGCTTGGACCGGATACCGTTTTCGACTATCGCTTTGTCGCGCTCGGCCACAATACAATCCGCGGGGCAGCCGGCGCGGCAATTCTGAATGCCGAGTTGTTAGTCGCGCGTGGATACCTTTAATTTGGAGTGCGGTGGCAAGCGAAGCGCGACACCGCTTTGGATTGCGTGAGGTAGAATGCGAATCCAAAGCGCCGTCGCCGCTTCGCTCTGCCGGCGCACTCCAAATTCTAAAACGTTCGCGTTACCCCATCATGCCTTCGGTCGCTCTCATCTGTTATGCGAATCGGTGCCGTAGTGTGATGGCGCACGCGATCTTTGTGGATGAAGCCCGGAAGAGGTCACTAGCTATTGAAGTCTACTCGGCCGGCGTCGTCGATTTCTCTGATCAGCCGCCGCTGACCGAGACTTCCCGGACCTGTCTCGCGCATAAGACACCCCCGGTTAAGGAAAATCCCACGTGGGTGGGTCAGCTTCCACTGGACTCGATCGATCGATTCCTGGTGATGGAGCACTTGCATGCCAGGATGCTGACAAGCGAGTATGGCGTTTCGCCCGAACGGATTAGCCTGCTGGGAACTTTTGATCCGCGTCGTCGCGGCAATGAGATTGCCGATCCTTTTGGCTACGACGAGTTGGTTTACGATCGTTCATACCAACTGATTCGTGATTGCATTGTTGGTTATCTCGATACGACGGACGAACTGAAGTGATCGGGTCTGAATCATTCTCGGTCCCAACAATCAGCTGCCGTCGGATAGGCCTTGTTTATTATGCTTCGGCAGTCGTAGGATTGAGCTAAGGAACGAAGGATATGTCAGCGAATTTGGAAAAAGCGATTCAAGACGAAGTGCGAGATCTCACTGACGATCAGCAACGGCAGGTGATGGCTTTCGTTGAAAGTCTGAAACCCAAGCGCTCCGACGACGCCGCCAAGCGTTACTCGTTTGTCGGCATAGCTCATAGCGGCAACGGTTCACTCTCGACTGAAGCGGAGTCGCTCCTTGAGGAAGCTGCCGATCGGCGTGAAGGCTGGAGTCTGCGCTAATGGCGGCGCTGCTCGACACGGGTTTTCTACTGGCTGTGATCGATGCAGACGACAACCTGCATTCGGCCTGCGCCCAAGCATTAGAATCAGAGACGAATCCGATTCTTCCCGATGTAGTACTTCCCGAACTCGCATATTTGATCCTCCGCGAACTGGGATACGCCACACTCACGAGTTTCTTGAGAGCCGTCGCCGCCGGTGAGATTGTTCAAGTACAGTCCTCATCCCAAGATCTCTCACGCGCTGCGGATCTTCTTGAGAAGTACGCGGATAATCGAGTTGATTTCGTTGATTGTGCAATCGTAGCGATGGCTGAACGTTTGAAACTGACCAAAGGACTAACTGTCGATCGGCGTCATTTCACCATCTTTCGACCTAACCACTGCGACTATTTCGAGATCGCACCTTGATCCTCACGTTTGCTATCAAGGAATTGAGGGGCCGGTGTGCTGACCTTGGTTTTGTCCATAGGCGACCATCCACTCTCTAATCACCCGCTTCAACTCGTCCAGCTGATTATCGAAGAAATGTCCGGCGCCAGGGATGACTTCTAATTTCGCCGGGGCTGCAATCTTCGCAACCAATTCGCGCAAGCGTTCGACGTTTCCGTATTCGTCATGCTCGCCGTGAACGAAGAGAATTGGTTTGCGGCAGGTCGCAAGAAAACTGAAATCATATTTGTCCACCGGCGTGCCGATGCTGATCAATCTCGACACGCGATCGTCTTTGATACCGACCTCCAAGCCAACGCGCGCGCCGAATGAAAAGCCGCACAAAGTGATCTCCTGCGCGGGGTAATTATCGGAGAGATAGTTCAAACCAACGCTGACGTCTTCGCGTTCGCCGTCCCCGTCGTCATGGGTGCCGGTGCTTTGTCCAACGCCGCGAAAATTGATTCGCAGTGTCAGCAGCTCTGCTTCGTTCAATGCGGCGGCGGCGCGAAACACAACTTTATTGTGCATCGTTCCGCCGCCGAGTGGATGGGGATGCAGCACCAGCGCTACGCCGCGAAGCGACTCGCCCTGTGGCGCCTTCAGAATTGCTTCCAGCCGCCCGTGCGGTGCGTCGATGAACAGATTTCCAGCCGGATACATAGTCTGCTATGACTGGAGCGCAACCGTCCTGGTTGCCGATTCAACAGTGAGAACGCTTGGGCGCCAGTCAAGTCGCCTTCCGCAAGGCCAGAGCAAGTGGGACGCTTGCGCTCCAGTCAGGCTTGCGTGCCAGTCAAACGATTTTCAGCGGCTGCTTCGGGCTTGTCAAAGGGCGCATTGACGGCCAGCGCGAAAAAGGTTTAGTTTCGATCACTTCGATGGACGAACCCGCGGAAAAAGCTCGAGACATTTCTGACGTGGAGTTGCATCACCTCTCGCAGGTAATTGCTGAAACCGCTTCGGACGCTATCCTTACCATCGACAGTCAGAGCACGATCCTTTTCGCCAATCCGGCGGCCGGAAAAATCTTTGGCTACGATCACGACGAGATCATCGGCAAACCACTGACCATGCTCATGCCTGATTATCTCAGGCAGATTCATCGATCCGCGCTGGAACGTTACGTCGCGTCCGGCAAACGTCATTTGTCCTGGGAGGCCATAAGCCTTCCGGGTTTGCATAAGAACGGGCGAGAGATTCCGCTCGAACTGTCGTTCGGCGAATTTACTGAAAACGGCCGGCAGCTTTTCACGGGTATCGCCCGCGATATCACTGAACGACGCAAACTTGAAAGACGACTGACCGTGCAGGTCGAAGTCGCGCAAATCATATCAGAGTCAGACTCGCTCGAAGCCGCAGCGCCAAGGCTGTTGAAGGCTGTTAGTGAAAGCCTGGGCTGCGAGATGGGCCAGCTTTGGGGCTTGGATCGCAACGCGAAGAGCCTGCGCTGGGTCGCGGCGTGGCGGGTCATGTCTCTCGACGCCGACGAATTTGAAGAGGCCAGCCGCAATCGCAGCTTTGCTCAAGGCGTCGGCTTGCCGGGGCGTATTTGGGCCAATCAGTCGGCGGAATGGATTGAACACCTCTCTAGCGACGCCAACTTTCCGCGCTGGCAATTCATTGCCAATACGGGCCTGACTTCCGCTTTCGGGTTTCCCATCGTCCTGGGACACACGGTGATGGGCGTCATGGAATTTTTCAGTCGCGAAGATCAGGCTCCCGATCCATCCCTGCTGGAAATAATGAACGGCCTCGGAAATCAGATCGGCCAATTTGTCGAACGCAAGCGCGCGGAAGACGAACGCGGGCAATTGTACGAACGCGAACAACGAGCGCGCCTGGAACTGGAAGCGACGATGGAGCGGATGCGCCAGGTGCAAACCGTCACCGAAACTGCGCTGGCCCATCTTTCGCTGGATAAGCTACTCGCCGAGCTGATTGATCGCGTGCGCGACGCCATGGACGTCGATACGGTGGTGATTCTCCTGATGGAGGAAAACGAAGAGCTGGTGGCCTGGGCCACGAAGGGCGTGGAGTTGGACGTGGGAATTCGGGTACCGCTGGGCGCCGGGTTTGGCGGCAAAGTGGCGCAGCGAAAAGAACCGATCATAGTCGACGATATCGAGACTGCCGATCTGCATACGCCGTTTCTACGCGAACACGGAGTCAAGTGCTTGCTCGGCGTGCCGCTGCTGATCGAAGGCCGAGTCGTAGGCGTGATTCACGTCGGCCGGCTGGTGCGCCGGCCTTTCACCGAAGACGACGCCCGCCTGTTAGAGCTGGTCGCGTTTCGCGTGGCCCTGGCGATCGATAACGCGCGCCTGTTTGAAGAAGAGCGCGCGGCTCGTCGCGAGGCTGAAGTCGCGAGTCGCGCCAAGGACGAATTCCTCACCACGATCTCGCACGAGCTCAGGACGCCGCTCACGCCGATCATCGGTTGGATTCACATGATCAGAAATGGACTGCTGCCGCAAAAGGAGGCGTCGCACGGTCTGGAAGTTATCGAAAAAAATTCGCATTCGTTGAAGCGCTTGATCAATGACCTGCTCGACATGTCGGCAATTCTCAGCGGCAAAATGCGCATGGAAGAAATGCCGCTGCGACTGGAAGGCGTGGTCCGCGAAGCAATCGAGACGGTCCGCCCGATGGCCGCGGCGCGAGACGTCGAGCTCGAACTGGTCCTGCAAAATTGGCAGAACGAAATCGTCTCCGGCGATCGGATCCGGCTGGGCCAGGCGTTCGGCAATCTGCTGGACAATGCAATCAAATTCTCGCCACCCGGCAGCCGCGTCAAAGTTCTCTGCGAAACGAACGACACCGACGCGGTAGTTCAAGTCGAAGACAGCGGCCGGGGCATCGCGGAGGATTTTATTCCGTTCGTCTTTGATCGGTTTCGGCAGGAAGATGGATCGAAAACCCGAAGTCACGGAGGTCTCGGCCTCGGTCTGGCTCTGGTGAAGAGTTTTGTCGAAGCGCACCAGGGAAGTGTGAAGGTCGAAAGCGCCGGCCAGGGACACGGCAGCCGTTTTACCGTGAGACTGCCCCGCCGCCGCGATCTCGGCCTGCCTTCGGAGAGCGAACACGCCGCCAAAGTTGACGTCACGCCGCCGGCGCACCTGATGATCATTGAGGATGATCCGGACACGCTGGAAATGCTGCGGGCCACGCTGCTGCGACATGGTTTCCAGGTGACTGCGTGCGACTCAGCGTCTGAGACACTTCGGGTCGCGCCGGAACAGCAGGTCGATTTGATCATTTCAGATATTGGCATGCCCGCGATGGACGGATTCGAAATGATCAAGCGGCTGCGCGAGTTGGATCGTTATCAGTCTGTACCCGCGATCGCGTTGTCCGGCTACGCCAGTCATAAAGATGCGAAAGCCGCTTTGGCGTCAGGCTTCAACGCGCACGTCTCAAAACCTGTCGAACCTTCTGAACTGATTGCCCTGGTCAATCGATTACTGGCGAAACCAGCATCCACCGATCCTGGTTCGAAAGAGACCGGCAAACCTTGATTCGACGGTTTGGCCTCCCTCCCCTTTGGGAGAGGGTTCATATACGTGACTCACCTAGTCGGCGGAGACCAGCTGCGGAGCAGCGATCAGAGTTAAGCCCAAGGCGAGGCTTTGCGAGCCTTGGGTACCGAGCCAGCTAAGCGATTGAGTCCCGAAGGGGCGATTGCAATCACCGGTAAGCAGTCCCTACTTATGTACGCACGCTCTCTCGCCGCTCCGCGGCTCTGCAATCCAAATACTGATTACCCAAGGCTCGCCAAGCTGTTCAGTATCATGACATTCTTGACAGTTTCTTATCATGACATCCTTGACAGTTGGAAGAGGGTAAGCTGCAGCA
>UEXV01000019.1_pt1 | contig 72771 bp, 59 predicted proteins | sample 4301181 | NCBI WGS metagenome assembly UEXV01 (sample SAMEA4773175, study PRJEB27434) | metagenome | biome: 2259; feature: agricultural soil; material: soil | place: USA | collected 2014-09 | depth 0.25 m | reverse complement strand
CTTCGTAACTCCTTATTTCCCGTTCTTCCCAAGATCCTGATCTTTTCCAGGGGGATACCATGTTGGGTTCGTTTCCCAATAATCACAGCTGCGGGTATTGACAGAATAGGAGGCCCAAGTATGTTTACGCGAGATCGTTTTGAAGGAATTCGAATTGAGGCGACAGGTCAGAATATCATCACGCTTGGGGATGGGAATCAAGTCAACGCGAAGTTTCAAGAACTCGGTCAGGCACTTTCGGACTTGCGAACTGCAATCAAAGAGACCGATGCTCTCGATGACAATCAAAAGCTCGCAACCGTAGTAGACATTGATACACTTCAAACTCAGTTGGCGAGTCCGACGCCGAACGGAAAAGTCGTAGCGGGCCTTTGGGAGAACATTCATCGAGCAGCTTCAGTTGCAGGCTTAGCCACCACCGCTGCGAGTGTGGGGGTTCTTATTGCAGGTCTGATCAACGGCTAGCGGTTCACGGCCAAAGAATGTCACCGAATCGAAAATGGAGAGTAAGCCTATGACACAGCAATGGTAATGACCATAGGCGACTCCACCCCTTCGCCGTGCTCAGAGAGGTACAAAAGATGAAACCAATGATACTCACAGTCGGGCATTCCAATCATGCGTTCGAACACCTCTTACAAATACTACGCGCTAACGAAGTGACCGCTGTTGCTGACATTCGCTCAGAGCCGTACAGTGGTTATAACCCTCAGTTCGGTCGAGAGGCATTGAAATCTTCTCTGGAAGAGTCAGGAATTAACTATGTTTTCTTGGGAAATCAGTTAGGCGCGCGTCCGCAAGATCCCGCTTGCTACAAGGATAAACGGGTTCAGTACAAACTAATGGCTAAGACGCCTTTGTTCAAGGAAGGACTGAAAAGAGTCCTTTCTGGGTCAGAGCAACACCGCATAGCGTTGTTGTGTTCTGAGAAGGAACCGCTTTTGTGCTACCGATCCGTGCTTATATCGCGAGAGCTTGAAGCGTTAGGAGCGGACGTATCACACATTTTGGAGGATGGAAGTCTTGAATCTCAGGATGAGACGATGGATCGATTGCTGAAACAGTTTGGGCTTGGCGAAGGTGATCTTTTCCGAACCAAAGAGCAGCTCATTGACGACGCTTGCGCGCGTCAAGAACAACAACTGGCCTACGTTAATCCTTCGATAGACAGCTAAGCTTCTTCAACGGGACGCAGGACGTCGCCGAGAGCTTCACGGCAGCTTGCCGGCAGGGCGAAGGTGATTTGCGCCCTTGCATGTGACCGTAATTCGTCGCCCAGCAAAACACCTTTGTTGTATTCGGTTCTCGTTTTCGTTCGAGTGCGTTTCTCAGCATCATCCCCAAATTGGTCGTCCATATGGGCCAGATGGGATCCTAGAAACTTACCCTCCTTCGGAATACTAGCCCGAGCTTGGATGGGTGGACTTGGCCTCAGAACTAAGGCAATGAAAGGTGCTCCAACGAATCGCCTGGTAAATGCCATTGGATCAAAATCCGCGATTCCTAGCACCCACGAAGCGTAGTCCGAGTTTGGGCGGTTCCAGCGCAGTCCGATTAACAATGCCTCGCCCTTCTCACCTTCCTTAAATCCTTTTTCATAGCAAATCCAGCTCTCGTGTTTGCACAGTGCCCGGATAATCTCAACGGCATGTTCGGCTGTCGAAGGTCCTAAAAAGATTAACTGAATTGCTTCCTTTTGATCTGCTGCATTCACTAAGAGACCTTGTATATCCCCAACGTCTACCGTTGCATCCGTAACGATGGTCTGCCATGTGCTCGCGTCCCCGGCTTGTGTGGCGTCAATTGCCAAGAGCTGTGCGAAAGCACACGCAATTTGTCCCTGGATAAACCACTCAAACAGAATCTCTCCAAGCAGTTCTCGGTTCGTTGTAACTAATTCATCCTTCGATTTGATGATTCCATCGTCAATAAGGGCGTGGACAAAGTCGTCAAAAGAAGAAAAGGCGCGAGTTTTGCCCGCGCCTATTGCCCTCTGTATGCTCTTCGAAAGTTGTGTCATTCAAGGTTCTCCACGGTGGGGTAGAGAATTCTTTAATCGACCCCCAGCCAATCGTAATCGTCGTTCCTTGGCTTAAAATCTGCAGGTGGATCGCACTGTTCTTCCTCACGCGCAAACATTCCTGCAAGCCGATGGGACACTCCAACAATCATTGAGCCGTTCCCCGTCCGGATTTCTGTTGCGGTCGCACCCAAGACGACACCAGATTCTTCAGATTTGGGATTCTTATCGTCGTTCATTGCTTTGTAAACTCCTATAATAATGAGGATCTTACTCCTCAAAAACTGCATCTCCTACCCAAGTTAGGGGCTGAGGTGCGTTTCCCCTCGTATTAAGTTGATGTGCCGGGACGACTCGTTGCCACGGCAAATCTGGCTGGGAGCGTAAAAGTCTGGGAAAAACCCTACAAAACGCCTTTGGAACCCCAGCCAGTTCGGCAAGCCGCGCATAAGAAACAACGTGGTTGGCCGGTAGCATATGGACAATTTCAATTACCCGGTCCTTCCAGTAGTCTGGAAATGGCCGGTATACGCCTGTTTCAACTCGTACTCGATCTCCAGGTCTGATTGAGCCGCCCTGGACGACCCGCGCGAGATGCCCGCGCATGTCGCCAATATCGCGGCTGAGCTTTGGGCGAACCCTGTTTAGCCGTCCGCAAGGCTCGCACTGAAAGCTGATTCGCAAGACAGCATGAGAACCAATGCGTACTCGGCTCCCCGAAGGCAAATTCAGCTCGTCGGCCTGAATCAGTATGTTCTCGCGGAGGCCCTTGGGTGGAACATTACAAGTTTCATAGGCACCCGTCGAAACCAATAAAACCTGACGGGGAGACTGGGCATTCGCATGGCAATCGCCCTCGATGCCGACCCCTTCCCGCAGGTAGATTTTTTCGCATTCCTCCGGAGGTTGGCTCTTGAGAGGCCGCCAATAGACGGCTGCGACTCTCATGCTCCCACCTCGTGTCTGTCCGCATGTCGAACAGAACACACCCCAGCCCGATTAGAGGGCAATCTCGGTGCCACCGAGACTCTTAAGGATCGGACTGCGTGCGGCAGGCTATATTCTAAATCCACTCGATTGTCAACGATTTTTGTACGGGCCGAAAGGTATAATGTTTCCATTCTGTGTCAGGTTTACACCAGCCTCTAAGCAGCTCAGAAATTCACACAGAAGGCCGGGCGGCGGCGAAACGATAACATTGGAGCTCTCCGACTTCAAGTGTTACTTTAAGTCTCGGCGGGCTTTTGGGCAAAGCCGATTCGAAGTCAAACGGTCATTCGCCAGCGAATAATAGAGTCCTAACGAAGTCCAACGGCGTCCTCAACGTCCTTGCTATCCTCAGAGTCCCGAAACGGAAACTGATTGGTTTTGTTACTGGATAGCCCTAACTCTGGAGGGCGCAAGACTTAGGCTTTTCGGCGGTTGTGTCTCTCCTCCGGCACCAAGTCAAAAACAAGATCAGATTTCGGGTAAGAAAAAGGGCTGAACGTCACGAACGTTCAGCCCTAAGCATTTCAGTCCGGTTGACTGTTACTTAATCTTTGAATCGATGTCGCCAGCCGGGCTGCTCGGGGGAGCATCGGGATCGCCGACCGCCTGGCCCGCAGGCGAGATGCCATGCGACTTGATCTCGTGTTGGGTGTGCTTGGACATGACACTATGGCGTCGACCGTAAAGGAAATAAATCAACAGGCCCACCCCGAGCCAAATGATCAGTCGATACCAATTCTCTGCCGGCAACGAGAACATCAGGAGCAGGCAAGTAAGAATCCCGAGGATCGGAATTATTGGGACCAGAGGGCACCGGAAAGGACGGTTAGCATCGGGGTTGGTCTTCCGCATCACCAGCACAGCGCCGCAAACAATCACGAATGCGAACAGAGTCCCGATACTGGTCATTTCCGCCAGAATACTCAGCGGTAGAAATCCCGCCATGGCCGCGACGAAGAGGCCCGTCAAGATCGTAGATTTCCAAGGCGTGCGGAACTTCGGATGGATGTCCCCGAAGAAACTATTAGGCACAAGTCCATCTCTTCCCAGGGCCAGCATCACGCGCGGCTGACTCAACATCATCACCAGCAGCACAGAGGTGATTCCCGTCATGGCGCCCGCCGCGACCAGATACTGCATCCAGGTTAGACCAACACGCTTGAAAGCATCGACGACCGGCGCGTCAATGTTAATGTCCTTGTAAGGAACCATTCCTGTCAGCACCGCCGAAACGGCGATATACAGGATTGTGCAGATCACCAGAGACCAAATGATGCCCTTGGGAACATCCTTGGCCGGGTCCTTCGCTTCCTCAGAGTGCACGGACACAGAGTCGAATCCGATGTAGGCGAAGAAGATGATCGCGGCGCCGGCGAACATACCCAACGGCTCGCCTCCTTTGGCGGTTTGGCCCAGAATGGTATTGCCGAAGAAGCTGAGTCCCGTGTACCCGTAGGGTGCGAACGGGGTCCAGTTTGCTTTGTTGATGAAGAAGACGCCGATGCCAATCACCATGAGCACGATGACCAGCTTGACGGCAACCATGCCCGCATTGAAAGAGGCGCTCTCCTTAATACCCTTGACGAGAATTATCGTGAGCACAAAAGTGATGAGCACCGCCGGCAAATCGAAATACGCTCCGGTCGCGACAAATCCGGTGTGCGGGCAGTTGGCGCCCACGCTCACGCAGTAGTTGATGGGCGCGGTGTGCACAATGTCCGGAACTTTGAAATTAAACAGCGGCGTAAATTCCTGGAAGTGCGCCGACCAGCCGTGCGCCACGGTCGCTGATCCCACCGCATACTCGAGGATCAAATCCCAACCAATAATCCAGGCGAACAACTCGCCCAAAGTTGCGTAGGCGTAGGTGTAGGCCGAACCCGCGACCGGCACCATCGAGGCGAATTCTGCATAACACAGCGCCGCGAATACGCAGGCGAGACCCGCCAGCACAAAAGACAGCATCAGTGCCGGCCCCGTGCGATCGTGCGCGGCCACGCCGGTTAGAATGAAGATGCCGGTGCCGATAATTGCGCCCACTCCCAGAGCCGTGAGCTGAACTGGTCCCAGAATTCGGCGCAGCCGATTCTCGCCCTTCATCTCGTCGAGCAACATCGCCAGCGGTTTGGTCCTAAAAAGTTGACTAGCCATTCAGTTAGCCTCCGGTAAACAGTGGCACAGACGTCAGTCTGTGTTCAAAGTGTATGTGGAAATATCAAGCACAGACCGAAAGTCTATGCTACATGTCCTAGTATTCGCCTTGAGCTTTGGCTTCGGCCGCGGAGATCGATCCTTCTTCCGGCATCGCCACGCCGAATTTCTTCCAGATGAAATAAGCCGGAATTCCGGTCAACACGATAATCAAACCCGGCCAGGTCGTGGCCGTCTGATAAATAAACAAGACAATCAGAATTACTGCGGCGCCGATGATATAGAGAATGGGAACTACCGGATAGCCGAAAGCTTTATATGGGCGCTCAGCGTTTGGCCGCGTCTTTCGCAGACGGAAGATGCCGGCGATGGTCAGAATATAGAAAATCAAAGCGGCCGAGATCACATAGTCAAGCAGATTACCGTAAAGATTTCCGTAGCCGGTGATATTGCCGGCGGCGTCATATTTGATCGTGCGCGGCAGTACCAGCAGCGCGGCCCAGATACCCTGAATCAACAAGCCCCAGCCGGGTACATGCCGGTGATTCAGCACGCCCGATTTCTTGAAGAACAAACCATCGCGCGCCATGGCGTAGTAGCAGCGAGCGCCAGCCAGGATTAATCCGTTGTTGCACCCAAACGTCGAGACCAAAAACGCCACCGCCATGATTATTGCCCCGCGGCCGGGGAAAATTACGTTGGCTGTGTCAGACGCCACCCGCGTCGCGCCCTGAATCTTGTCAAAGGGCAGTGTTACCAGATATGCGACATTCGCCAGCAGATAAAGCGTAATTACGATGCCCGTGCCAAAGGCCAGCGCCAAAGGGATGTTGCGCTTGGGATCTTTCACTTCACCCGCGGTGAACGTGATGTTGTTCCAGGCATCGGCGGAAAAAAGAGAGCCGGTTTGGGCCACACAAATCCCAACGAATAATCCAAACGTGGTAGCGGCGGTCAACCCACCGCCAAGGTCTTCAACGGCGCCGCGCACCTGCCAAAGGTTGCCAAAGTTTGCGCGCACCACATCTGATTGCCAGCCAATCAAAACACCCAGCGCGATTAGTCCAAACAGCGCGGCGAGCTTGGCGGTGGTAAACGTGTTCTGCACCAGCTTGCCGAGTTTCAATCCGCGCGTGTTCATGAAAGTCAGCAACACGATCAAGAGGATGGCGACGAGCTGCGCGGTGGACAGTGAGATTGCGTAGCTGCCAAAAAGGGGTTTTGGACTGATCAGGTATTTTTCTTCGCCGACCCAGGGAACCAGGATGCCGAGATAGCGGCCGAATCCGACAGCCACGGCCGCGACGGTGCCAGTCTGAATCACCAGAAACAGGGTCCAGCCATAAAGAAAGCCCCACATTGGCGAGAAAGCCTCGCGCAAATACACATATTGGCCACCGGCCTTGGGCATCATCGCTGCCAGTTCGCCATAGCTTAGCGCGCCGATGACAGTAAGCAATCCGGTGACAATCCAGACGACCAGTAACCAGCCCGGAGCGCCGACTTGTTTCGAGATCCCACCCGAAACAATAAAAATGCCGGATCCGATCATGGAACCGGCGACGATCATCGTCGAATCAAGCAGGCCCAGGCCTCGAACAAAACCGGTCGCTTTCTCGTGCGTGACTGCGGCAGCTTCTGCCATTCGTTCCTCCAGCGTTCAGGCTGTCTTCGGAACTGCTTTGAATTCTTATAACTTCTTCAGGGGAGATTTTTGGAGCGCGAGCGGCAATTATACTGAATTGAAGCGATCTGTCGAGTTTTTTCCGGTGGAAACAGTTTGTATCCACCAACGCGCCGGCTGCGTCTACCTGTGGTCTGCACGTAAGAGACACGTGGATGACCGCATTGCAAGGTTTTTAGAAATTAACGTCTAATGCATTGACCAACATGACAAAGACCCTTATCAGAATGGCAACTCTAATCGTTTTGGGCCTGGCCCTTTGTGCGTGCAGCGCTCAGGGACCGCAATCCCAATCGACTAACAATCTCCCGGCAGCGGCAGCAGCCACCCCCACACCCGAGCAGGTTAACGCGGTTAGCCTCTCAGCGATCGATGCCCTCTTTGCAGATTACTCGTTTATTCTGGAACTGAAGAAAAAGGCACAACTTTCAGACAAAGAGATTGCCAACCTGAAAAAACTTTGTAGCGCCGAGGTGACAAGGTTGCAATCGGCAAGCAAAGGCCAATCAACTGATTCTGAAGATCCCAGGGGGCGCGCGCTTCGATCAATTCGCGAACTACTGGGACAGGAAAGAACGGACCAGGTCATGACGCTGGCGCGCGAGCATTGGAACAAAGGCGGCGACAATTCGCTGACGTCAAATGACTTTGGCACGACCCTGTTGCAGGGCCCGAACGCCGTACCCACGGACACGCGCATCGTCGTTAACATCCCCGCGTTCCGCATGGACGTCTTTACCGGCGGGAAAATCTTGAAATCGTGGCGAATTGGCATCGGCTATCAGGAGTACCCTCTGCCGACGGGCTTTCGCAAAGCCGAAGTGATCATTTTCAACCCGACGTGGACCCAGCCGGACGAACCGTGGGCATCCAGCCCGGGGTTAGTTGTACCGGCGGGAGCTCCCGGAAATCCTTTGGGGCCAATCAAGGTCCCGATCGGCGGCGCGAATCTAATTCATGGCGGTAAGGCCCTGGCGAAGATTGGAACGTATGCTTCGCACGGCTGCGTCGGGCTCACCAACGAGCAGGTCAGAGATTTCGCGAAGGTCCTGGCGGACGGCACCAGCACCGAGCTGAAGGCGGAAACGATGTCGGCGTATCTCAGAGTGAGAACGCGGACACAAGTTGTGAAACTAAGCATGGTGGTTCCTGTGGAGCTGCGTTACGAAACGATCGTGATCCAGGAAGGACAGCTCCATGTGTATCGCGACGTCTATAACAAGAACACGAACACGGAAGAAAACCTGCGGGCTACGTTCGAAGCGAACGGGATCAACTTTGATAACTTGCCTGAGGAAGAGAAAATGCGGGCGCTGGAAGCGGTGAATGCGATGTCGCTGCGCCCGAAGAAACTGCCGGCACCAAAACCTACGCCCACGGTAGCCGCGAATCAAAACTCAGGGGATCAGAAAACCCTGGCGGCGGAAAGAAAGGCTGAAGCTGAACGTCTGAGCAAACTGAAAAATCAAAAAGAGATTGTCATCGAGATCGCGTCGCTAAGCGGGAAGGGTTATCCGGCCCCGAAAGATCTAAACACCGGCGCGTCGACAAATAAGGTTTCAATCGCGATGGATACGACGCCGCGTTTGGAACCGACTCGGCGGCCGAGTCCGAGACCGAGCGCCACCGCTGAAAGCTCTCCGGCGACGCTTCGCCCAGCTTCGACACCGGCGGCCAGCGTGCCGTCACCAACGCCGCCGCGCACGAGTCCAACGCTGCCTCGCACAAGTCCAACACCGGCGTCGCAGTGATTTCAGGTGGCCGACCGGCTTCCCCAAACTACTGGCGCCCGTCTGAGGGAGTGACTTAGAAAGGATTGATAATCTCGACACCTATTGCTTTTGAGATCGAAGAATCAAAATCTTTCGTGTACAGGCGAGTAACGCCTCCTTCAATGTACGCTGCCACGAGCAATGAATCTCAAAACGAAAAATTATGCGTTGATGTTAAGCGTTCGGCGTGCGTCAGGATCTGCTCGGACGGAACGATTAGTTTCCAGAGCTGTTGCAATTGTTCCAATTCGAGCCACGCTTGCGCTTGAGTGTAACCAACCTCAGTAAGTTTGCGCGAAGCGGCTATGAACTCGCAAGCAACTTGCCAAAAGCTTCCCGCTCAATAAGTCAAAGATCTGCTCCTTCGTATTGGGTGGCCTTCGCGATCTCAGTGCCCGCCATCGGGCGAGACGGTCAATGGTTACGTTGAGCCATTGTTTACTCACACCACCTTCGCGATCTTGGTAGATTTCATAGTACTCGTTGTTTAGGTAATCAGGCGGCACTTGCCTTCTTGCCACCATTTCAGACCACGCTTCAGATTTCGATTGAAAGTTTCATGCTCAAATTGAGAATGAGATGACGGCCGGCTCGCATGAATCCAATTCCGGGGCCTCGATAATCTCCTGACGGGGGCCGCCTTCACCGAAGTACTGCCGCCCGGCTGAGATCGTTTCAAAATACTCTGAGATGCGGTCGAGGATTTCTTCCACCGAATGCGAGTGATAGAGGGCCGTGCGGAACAGCGCGCCGCCTCGCAACCCGCGCGTGAACTGTCCGGCTAGTTGCTTCATGCGGCCAATCGCCGCCAATTGCGGCATGTCCTCGCGCAACATGTCGAAGTATTCAAGCAACAGCGCGCGCTTGTCTTCAAGTGTGGGTTGGAAAGGTTCGCGGCCGTGCATCTCGTCTTCAATCTGACGGAAGATCCAGGGATTAGCCATCGCGCCGCGGCCGATCAAAACACCGTCGCAGCCCGTGTCGCGAAAACGATCGAACGCCTGTTGAATTGTGGTGACATCGCCGCTGCCTGAAACGGGCACGCTGACGACTTCCTTAATCGCCCGCACCAACTCCCAATTTGCCAATCCCCGGTAACCTTGTTCTTTGGTGCGTCCATGTAGCGCGATATGCTCGACGCCGCAATCTTCGGCCAGCTTCGCCGTCTCGATTGCGTTGATAGTGCTGTCTGAGTAGCCGGCGCGAATCTTGATCGTCAGCGGAATTTTGATCGTTTTTTTGATCTCTTTGAGGATCGTTTCCAGCCGCGGCAGATCGCGCAGCAATCCTGATCCGCCGCCGTGCTTCACGACCTTGGGCGCGGGGCAGCCACAGTTAATATCGAGAATGTCCGCGCCAACTTCTTCAGCCAGCTCGGCGCCCATGCGCATGCGTTCCGGTTGGCCGCCGAAGATTTGCACCGCGAACGGCCGCTCGTTTTCGTAAAAGCGCATCTGGCGTTTTGATTTTGGATTGTTGCGCGTCAGACCTTCGACCGAGATGAATTCAGAAACGGTCAAGCCGATTCCGCCACGAGCCTTCAGCAACCGACGAAAAGAAATGTCGGTCACACCCGCCATCGGTGAAAGGATCAACGGCGGATTGATGTCGAGGTCGCGAATCTTGAAGGACTTGATCTCGCTCATAAAAATTAAGCCACATGAGATTTTACCTCATGTGGCTCCTACCCGCCTTGTCGCGTTTAGAGTCGGGGCTACTGCCCGACGACAGCGGGCGGGAGCCCGCTGCTAAACATTCCTAATGGAGCTACCAATTAACCACCAGCTTCTCCGCCTGTTCCCAGGCCGGCGCGTCCAAACGCAGCGACGCGCGCTGCAATCTTTCGGGGTCTGACAGCAAACGTCCGGCGCCGAGCGCCACCGTCGTCAAAGGATCTTCCGGCACGGTCACGCGCAGGCGGAGATCGCCTCGCAGGCGTCCAGCCATTCCTTCGAGCAGCGCGCCGCCGCCGGTCAAAATCAATCCTGAGTAATGAATGTCAGCAGTAACTTCGGGCGAGGCGTCTTCGATCACGCGTCGCACCGCCGAGATAATCTCAGACAGCACTGGCTTGAGCGCGAGCCGAACTTCGCCGGAGCCGATGACAATCGGTAACGGCTCGCCATTTGAGAGTTGCTTGCCGACGATCTCCATTTCCTTATCAAGAGAAGTGTCATGACTATCGTCCCAGGCGGAACCGAGTTCTCGCTTGACCCGCTCAACCAGTCGCTCACCAAACTGAACCGCATAACGCAAGCGCAGATAATCGCGAATCGCGTCGTCCATCGCGTTGCCCGCGGCCGGCAAGCTCACCGAATTAATCACTCCGCCTGACGCTACGATGGCAATGTTTGTGGTGCCGCCGCCGATGTCAACGACCAGGCGCGCCTGTTCATCGTCAAAATCCAAACCCGCGCCGAGCGCCGCGGCTAAACCTTCGTCGATCAAATCTACCCGCGTGGCTTTGGCATCGCGCGCCGCGTCTTTGACCGATCGTCGTTCGAGAGGCGTTGACGATCCCGGCACGCCAATCACGAGATGACTTCGCTTCGGATGATCGTGATGTTGCACGCGACTGATCAGCTCGCAAAGAAACTGTTGCGTGATTTCAAAATCGTCAATCGTGCCGCGACGAATGGGCCGGTGCACTTCCGTATCGTTTGGCTCGCGCCCCAAAAGCTTCAACGCTTGTGAGCCGACCGAAAGAATTTCGCGACTGTATTTATGAATGGCCACGACCGACGGTTCGTTCAAAACGACTCCTTCAGTCGGCGTGTAAACGATTGTGTTGACCGTGCCTAAATCAATGGCCAGGTCCTCGCTGAAAAAACCACTGAGAATCTTCATTTTATTAAACCTCGCTATCCCCGAAATGCCGGCGGCGACATTTGAGTTGAGAGGACAAGAGCAAGCTTTGTGCCGCTTAGGATGGCGAAAGCCCTGACTTCGGCTGGGAAGTTATTCCAACGAATTTGTGAACCAAGTCAGAAAGGTGCAAGTGGGCGCAACGGGTAGCCGCTCGATAATCGAACGCATCGAGGAGGGATTACACCGGCTGGTGCGGGTCGCAGTCTGAATTGGCCAAAAAGAAGGCGGCTTAGGGCAGTTTCATCTTGTCATTAATAAGCACGTCCACAGTCACGCCCGCAATCCGCGCATAAGCGAGCAGAGCAAACAGTGAAGGCTCGCGTTCGTTTCTCTCGTACCTGGAAATCATCGCTCCGTCTGGCGGCGACGGTATCTTGCCTAAACGCTTCGCCATTTCCGGCTGCGTCAATCCTAACCGCAGCCGAATAGCCAACAACTTCCCGGCCAACTTCTTGGGCCTCGGACGGCGCTTACTGCCCTTCATCGGGAGCGCCCTCCCGATAAATTGCGCTGACGGCTAATTAGCCGTACACTATGCGCCGCGCTAGAGGATGCCCGGACGATTTGAACCGTCCGAGCGAGAGGCATTAGCCGGTTTGTCCTCTTGCTTTAGTTGTCAAAATCACTACCGCTCACAGAATACCATGTACGTCGTTTCCAGCGATCAGTTTTACCACCTCACGAACGACGGATCGTTTACCGTTTGCGGCATCATGCTTTATATGCCGCTTAGTCAGAGAAGACGACATGATGACCTAAAAGTGGTTGACGAACTTCCAAAGCATCGCGTCATCGGCCTTTGCTCTGATTGTGCCGAACTCTCCGGCGATACTCGCCCGCTGTCGCAACGCATTTCCTATCCGGCTCGCACTCGCTCTTGAGCACAAGGAACTAACGAAAGAGAAAGCCGCGTAACATCACCGTTCAATGATTGCGCTCTGGCCTAAATTAAGCCCCGAATCGCTTACTTGACCGATTGTGCCAACGATCGTGACACCCTCACCGCGTCCAAAAATAAGGGCGCGTCGCACCGATCGCTCGTCCGTAAAATTGGCCCACGCGATATAGAACGACCCGTCCGGCTGATCTACCCTTACTAACACACTCGCCGCGTCTCGCCCGTCAACCTTCTGTTTATACACGTCCTTCACCGTGCCTGATATTTGGACGGGTTTTCCAAGATACGGCTTAACAGCCTCATCCGCCTGTGCGCTGCTGTATTTTTTGTAGAGTCCTACTAAATACGCGGGATCAATATTAGAGACATCCTTCTGATCACTCTCCGTTTGTTTTTCGTTAACTTTAGGGGGCGGCTGACTGGGAGCAGTTGATGCGGTTGGCTCCCGAAAGCGTATCGCGGCGAATATGGCAAATGAGGCATACAACACCAGGAACAACACAAACAGATTCCGCCGAATCTTTATTTGTTCTAACCACCGAACTAAAACAACTGAAGCAAGGCAGACAAATAGCGTTATCAGCACCAGCCAAACAGGCGCGTCAAATTTTTCGAATAACCACCATGCTAGACCAGCCGCCACGAATAAAGCTCCTCTTTGAATCCAAACTGACCACGTAGACGGGCTGTCATTAGGAGGTTCGGTTTCGTTGCTAACCGAAGGCGGCTTGGGCTCTTTTGAAAGCGCAATAAGACGTTCCGCCTCTGCGATGTTGACGCAAGGTTGCGTCGCATGACGGTTCCGAGTCTTTCGTCTTCGGGTACGTAGTCAAACACAGGCGGAGTATCGGGAAACGGAACCTTGCGATCAGGCTTCAACATCTCGTCATACCACGTATGAAGCTCGTCCAGGGTGGCGTCATCTGACGGCAGGAGATCAGACCTGCTAGGGTCTTCCTTGAACTCTTGTAATAAGCCGAATACCTTTTTTTTGCGATCCTGCTCGCGGACGATCCGATCTTTCTTTCGCTGTTCAGCTTCCTCGTACAATCGTTCGTTCGTTTCCCAGATCGCGACCTTCTCTTCGAAGTCTGCTTTTTTCCATTCAGCTCGAAGTTGTGGAGGCATGAACTTGAGAAGCTCACGGCTTCGTTTTTCTTCTGGCGTTGGCGACTCGTCTGGGAGTTGGCCGGGAACCTTAGTGCCTCCGGTTGATGGAGGTTCTGGCGTGCTGGGATCGGAAGGCGTGCTCGTTCGCGTGAAAGTAGAGTCCGCCTCATCACGATCCTTGTAGATTCGTCCCTCCTTACGTTCCGCTTCCAACCACGAGCGCATGTCGTCAGGCCAACTATCGTCAGATCGGACGGGCTCAAGATCCGGCTTTTGTTTCCGTCGCCAATCGGCTTCAAGACCATCCCAGAATTGTTGGTTGCCGCCGTTAAGGCGGGCGTGCATCCGATTCTCTTCGTGCGTAACTTGGAGGATTTGCTCGCGTGTCGGTTTTGGGACTTGTGCCCGCCACTTATCAAGCCTTTGCCTAAGCCCTTCCACCATTGGCTCGTGAACGACAAACAGACCGTTCTTGATCGTTTCCAATTCTTCTGGCGTGGCGAACGGAATAAGCTCTGGCTCCGTGTCCCAAAGTCTAGACATTCAAACAAGCCTCCATCCGGCCAACCAAAATTGACCAAAAATGAAAGCCTGACTTGTCTTTGAATTCTCAGATGTAATCATCTCTCGACGATCATCTACTCGACGCTACCTTGCGTCAACTAGTTAATCACCGAGGCATTACACCATAGGCGCCTTGACGTTAATAAGTTCGAAAAGTGCGTTTCATTCACACCGGGCTTTAGCCCGGTGATATGCAGGAGGAGGAGATTCTTCTCACGACACGAGCGTTGATTATCCCCAAAGACGCGGAGAAACCGTTGAAACGGTTCTTCCGATTCTTGCGGCCTCTGATCACCGGGCTGAAGCCCGGTGTGAATGAGAGTAAGACTCTCTCAGACTTCGACGCCACCTTGCGTCATGCAGTTAATCACTGAAGGATTACACCAAGACTTGTTTGGTCACGGTTCAATCCTGACCGGCGTGCCGACCGGGATAGCATTGAACAACTCACGCACGTCGCTGTCTTCCAAAGCGACACAGCCCCAGGTCCAATCGCTGCCGGCGCCGTTGCCGTGAATATAAATCGTGCCGCCGAGACGCGTGTTTTGCAGCGGCGTCTGCTTTGCTTTCAGCGCGCGCATGATCGAGTTGTATTGCGCCTTGGTAATTAAGCCATCGCGCAATCCACGTTCAGCGTGCACCTCGTTTGGATAACTGACGCCGAGTGAAAGATAGAATTGACTCTTGTCATTCCGGGTGAAGATGTAGAAGTCGCCCTCGGGTGTGCGGTGATCGCCCGAGCGAACTTTGTCTCCGACGGGACTGAGGCCGAGACCGACGCGATAAGTGCGCACCAGCTTGCCGGCCGAATAAACAAACATTCTGCGCTCGGCCTTCTTCACCAGGATGCGTGGCGACACGAGCGGCAGCTTGAGAGGCGAAGTCGCTTGCGTCGTCGTCGTTGAAATTTGTGGCTTGGTCGGCGCCGGCTTCGCGCTGACAGAGGAAGGCTCGAGCTTATTCGCGCACGCGGTCAGCGCGAAGAGGGTGGTTAAGAGAATCGCTGCTTTCGTCATCATTCGCGTCTACAGTGGCACTGACATCAGGAAGCTCTGATCAAGTGACCCATGGAACTGGCACCAGAACGTGTGCGACGTCGCTTCTGCTTCTGTAAGTCCCATAGGGACGAAATATTTATAGAAACGGCGCGCCCTATGAATTTCCAAAGCCCATTTATGGGCGCCAGAAAAAGTCCATTTCGCTCCTAAAGGAGCTTGGGTTCAAGTCCACTCACCCTGCTATAAATATTTCGTCCCTACGGGACTGCAATCTGTTTGCTGAGTGATCGCCACTTGACCAGAGGTTCCTTCAGTCTGTGAATCACTTCTTTAAATCACAGATTGAAGTCTGTGCCACTCTGAGATAGACCCCAGTCATCCGGGGCAAGTTCCGTCTCGTTGACGATTTCGACCAGGAGTTTTGCGTCAGCTCGCGACACGCTACGGGCCGTGGGAACACTCATCACGCGGGCAGTTGTCTGATTATTGCGGTGGCGAACGGCGATTTCGTCACCGACTTTGACGAGGTGCGCAGATTTGGCCGGCCGCCCGTTAAGCAAAACAAAGCCCGCGTCGCAAAGCTTTTGAGCTAACGAACGACGCGGGCAAAGCCGGCTTAATTTCAGGAATAAATCGAGGCGCATCAGAGAAAGGATGAAGGATGAGGTATGAAGGATGAATCGATCGCCCAGCATGGACGCTTCATCCTTTCGCCTTCATCCTTCATCCTTCACTTTACGGTTTCTTTTCCTTCTTATCTTTATCCTTGCCCTTCTTCACGGCGGCGGCGGGCGGAACGATCTTGAGTAGCGGATCGACGGCGGCCCTATAGCTGTCGGCGATCTTCACGTAAGACTCGTTACGCAAATTCTGCAGGTACTCTTCGCGCGCCTTGGGTGAGCGTTCCTGCGTCATCGCGCCGCGCACTTCATTTTCAACAAACGTGGCGGTGTTGCTGCCGGCGGTGCGAGTATCGACGCGCAGAATTTGATAACCCTCGTCCGTCTTCAGCGGATTGCTGATGCCACCTGCTTTGAGATCCTTGATGACGCCGGCGATGTCCGGACGCAAGTCAGGCACTTGAAACAAGCCGACCTTGCACTGCTTCTGACCGTTTTGTGGCGGTCGTTCCGAATAGGCAGCGGCCAACGTGCAGAAATCAGCGCCACCGCGCGCCTGGGCAACAAGTTGGTCCGCGCGGGCTTTGACGTCCGCGTCCTGTTTGCCGGCGAGGCTGAGAAAGATTTCCGAGAGATCGACAGTTTCAGGCTTAAGAAATTTGTCTTTATGCGCGTCGAAATACTTATGAAGTTCGTCAGAGGTAAAATTGTAGAAAAGGTTGCGATCGACCTCACTCTCGAGCACGGCCTGCTTCATGATCTCGGTTCGCATCGTTTGCCGCGTGGCCGCCGGATCAATACCCGTCTCACGCATTGCCTGATCGAGCTTTTCCATCGACGTGATCCCGTTCTCTTTCGCGACCGCCAGCATGCGCCGGTTAACTTCCTCTTCTACGCGTTGCGTGTAGTCGAGCTCTTTACCCTTCTGCAACAGCAACTGTTCGTTGATCAGGATGGCGATGAGTTCGGCCTTGTGTGATTCGACCTCAGCCGTAGCCTGCTGCTCGGTCTTGCCATTGCGCATGATGGTCTCGACGCGCTCTCTCATTTCGCGCTTCAACTGTGAAAGCGTCACGATGCCGTCACCGACCTGGGCAATTACTTCGTCAACGACAACTGGTTCGCCTTCCTGCGCTCGCGCCGCGGACGGCGAGACGAGAGTTGCGACGGCGAGAAAAAGCGACGCAACGATAAGTTTTGATTTCAAAATTCCACCTCTTATTTGAAGCTCCGGAGGAGCGAAATGTTTATAGCCCCAAATGTTTATAGCCCCAAATGTGTTTGACGATTAAGCTCAGTCGGGAGCGCAATATATCGCTCCTAAACGGAGCTGTTGAACCAAATGTTCGAAGTTGGCTATTAATATTCCGCACCTATCGGTGCTGGTTAATGCCGCAATTCTAACTGTCGACCCTGATTTGCAGCAACACGCGACGGGCAACCGCGAGCACTTCATCACGCTCTTCGGAACTCATCTCCAGCCGCAAAACCCCACTGGGTGCAAAGGTTGCGCCCTCCCGGGCGTGAATCAATTCCATCAGTTTTTCCGGCGCGACGCGGGCTTTTTCGGCTAATTTGATAGCAACCCCCTCGCGCGTTCGGTCAATTGAAACAACTCCGACCAGTTCGGCAGCCTGGCGCAGACGCGCGTAAGCAAAAAGGTCGTCGACCGGTTCGGGAATCTTTCCGTAGCGATCTTCGGTCTCGGCGCGGATGGCCGCGAGTGCATCTTCATCACGCGCGGACGACACTCGCTTGTACGTTCTCAACCTTTGACCCATGTCTGAGATGTAGCCCTCGGGGATGGCGACATCGACTCCGAGATTGATCGAGACGGTCGTCTCGTCCTCGACCTGCTCGCCGCGCAGCTCAGCGACCGTGCGTTCGAGCATTTGCGTGTAAAGATCAAAACCGAGGGCGTCCATGTGGCCGGATTGCTGTCCGCCCAAAAGATTGCCGGCGCCCCGCAATTCCAGGTCAAGCGCCGCGATGCGAAAGCCTGCGCCCAAATCTGAGAATTCGCGAATCGCCGCCAGCCGACGCCTTGCGATTGGCGTCAGTTCCTGTTCGGCCGGAATTAGCAAATAGGCGTAAGCCCTGCGGTTTGAGCGGCCCACGCGCCCGCGTAGTTGATAAAGTTGAGAAAGACCGTAATTGTCGGCGCGGTTTATGATGATGGTGTTGGCGCGGGGGATGTCTATCCCATTCTCGATGATGGTCGTCGCGACCAGGACATCATGCTTATAGGCAATAAAATCCAGCATGATCCGCTCCATCTCTTTTTCATTCATTTGCCCGTGGGCGACGGCAATGCGCGCCTGCGGTACCAAACGCTTGACCAGCGCCGCAATCGTTTCGATCGATTCGACGCGATTGTGAATGAAGAAAACCTGCCCGCCGCGCGCCAACTCTAATTCGATGGCTGATTTGATCACGGCGTCGGACGACTGCACGACCTGAGTTTGAATCGCGAGCCGATCGCTGGGCGGAGTTTCGATCAGGGACATGTCGCGCAATCCACTCAAAGACATGTTCAGCGTGCGCGGAATCGGCGTGGCCGACAGCGTTAGGACATCGACGCGCTTCTTCAGTTGCTTCAAACGTTCCTTGTGCGCAACGCCGAAACGTTGCTCTTCATCGACGACCACCAGACCGAGATCGCGAAAGCCGACATCCTTGGAAAGCATCCGATGTGTGCCGATGACCACGTCGACTTCACCTGCTTCGACGCGCTTCACCACATCCTTCTGTTCCTTAGTGGAACGAAAGCGCGAAAGCAATTCAATCTTCACCGGGAACGGGGCAAACCTCTGCCGAAAAGTGTCGAAGTGCTGATAGGCGAGCACCGTCGTTGGCGTCAGCACCGCAGCCTGCTTGCCGTCCATCACGGCTTTGAAGGCGGCGCGCATCGCCACTTCCGTTTTGCCGTAACCGACGTCGCCGCACAGCAGGCGATCCATCGGCGTCGGCGTCTGCATGTCCTGCTTCACATCATCGATCGCGGTTTCCTGATCGGGCGTCAGCGTGTATTCAAATCCTTCTTCAAATTCGCGTTGCCATGGCGCGTCAGTCGGGAACGCGTGTCCTTCAACCAGCTTTCGTTCTGCGTAGAGCCGCAGAAGTTCGTCGGCCATGTCGCGCATCGCGCGCTTGGCTTTGGCCTTCGTCTTTTGCCAGCCCAGGCCGCCAAGCCGATCGAGTGTGGGCTGATTACCTTCAGCGCTCGAGTAGCGTTGGACCAGGTCAAGCCGCTCGACCGGAACGTAAAGCTTCGCGTCCTCGGCGTAATACAGCAGCATGAATTCGCCGCGCGGCCCTGCGGCAATTCCCGCCGTTGGTGAAGATTGGTTGGGACCGAGATCGAGCGTGACCAGTCCGCCAAATCGCGCGATGCCATGATCGATGTGAACGACAAAGTCGTTGACTTTCAGATCGCGAAAGTCGGAAAGGAATGCGGCCGCGCGCGCGCGCCGTTTCTTCTCTCGCTTGATTGCGGTAGCGCGCCGCTCGAGCGCCGGCTCAGCAGCTTCGTCGAATAGATCGCCTTCGACGTGTACCACCAAACCGGTACGCACGCCTCCGGCGTGCTGATTCTCAAAAGACGGCACGCCGGAGGCGTGCGTACCCAACTCGAATCCGCCGGAAAGCTTGCCCACCGTGACTACGGCGTCGAACCCGGACGGAGCGTCGGACGTCTCTGCGAATGAGGTCAGGCGGGCATTTACGTCATATTCGCGGAGAATTTCAGCGACGCGTTCGGCGACACCGCGACTGGGCATCACAAAAAGCGTAGTCGTTTTCGAATTGACCCGCCGATCCTTTACGTCGCGCGCGAGATCGGGCAAGCGCCCGTGATAGCGCATCACGGACTGGGCTCGCCAATCGACTTCATCCGTGTCAGAACCGCGAGCGGTAGCGACCGGATCATTAGACCTGAAGGTTGTGGATGATCCCGTCGCTACCGCTCCGGGCTCTGACACGTGCGGAAACAGAAACAGCGGTTTCTTTTTTGTTCGTTCCTTTCCGACCGAAATCTTTGGCTGCTCAGCATCGAGCGCGAGTTCCTGATCGATTTTTGCGGCCGTACGTCCCAGCGCGCGCATCTCGACCCGTTGCATCGCGTCGATTTCGGCACGCAGCTCTTCGGCGGTCAGGTAAAGCTCGTCGGGCCGCAAACCCAAATCGTCGGCCGCGTCAGTTTCAGCGTAACGCTCTTCCAGAGTTTGAAAAGCATTCGCGAGAAAATTTTCGACGGCCACCGGCTCGTCAACGATGAGCACTGCGTCTTTCAGATATTCGAAGATGCTCGCGTCGCGTTCACGATTGATCGAGATCAGCCACTCCCAACCCGGAAAGTCTTCGCCTTCATCGGCAAAGTCCGTGCGGTCGCGCACCGAACGGGCAAACCTCGGGTCGCGCCAACGCGCCCGCGCGCGCGTTGCCCACTCGCGAAAGTCCGCAGCCCTGACAATCAATTCGCGCATCGGCGCGATTTCAATCTGGGCCAACTGCGTCGTCGAACGCTGCGTTTCCGGATCAAATTCGCGAATTGAATCGACCGTGTCGCCGAAAAATTCGATGCGCGCCGGCGCGTCGTAACCGGGCGGCCACACGTCAACGATGCCTCCGCGCATTGAGAATTCACCGACCGCCCCGATAGGATCTTCGCGGACGTAACCGGCGGCAGACAACTTATCGACCAGTTCTTCCGGCGCCACGTCCTCTTCGCGACGGACGACCGCCCCGGCTTTGATAATGTCCGCGGGCGGCAAAGTCCTGCGCGCCAACGCCCTTGATGTCACCAGGAGAAAATCACAGGTGCGTGCATCCGTCGCCTGGGTCACGGCGCCTGTGCTATTGCGGGCCAAGCGCCAAAGCGCCAACGCGCGTCTCTCCAATGTGTCGGCGTGCGGTGATCCCCCGGCGTAGGGATCGCTCTCGGAAGCAGGCAGCACGGCAACTTTCTCGCCGCACTCGCTCACGGCTCGAACCGCGCAATACCAGAAACTAAGATCGCGTTCCCAATTTTCCAGATCTCTCTGCGCCGGAACCACCAGAGCAAATTGCTTTCCGGTTTCATATTGCAACGCCGCCAGGGCCAGAGCGCGTGCGGGTTCAGCAACGAGGCCGCTGATAGAAATGACGCGCGCGCCGCCCCGGAGTTGTTCGAGCACACTTCGAAACTCCGCGCTCTCGCGTAATCCTCCGAGCGTGCTGTGCAGAATTGAAGTCGTTTCGATCGTCGTGCTCATGTCTGGTAATCGCGGGGCAGTAGCCCGACCGTGAGGGAGGGCGTCTAGCAAGAGATCCTGACGCCCTCCCTCACGGTCGGGCTACTGCCCCGTCTTTTTCAGTCGTTCAATAATCTTGCTCGTCGATGCGCCTGCGACGAACGGTAGACTCACAACTCGCCCGCCCGCGGCTTCGACTTCTTCACGGCCATGAATCTGATCCAACGCGTAGTCGCCGCCCTTAACCAAAACGTCGGGCAGTAAATCAGCAATCAATGATCGCGGTGACAACTCTTCAAAGATCGTTACGTAAGTCACAGCTTCCAAAGCCGCAAGGACTTCCGCGCGTTCGTCCTGATTCATCAACGGTCGCGCGTCGCCTTTCAAAGCGCGCACCGAAGCATCACTGTTGATGGCGACAACCAGCGCATCTCCAAGTTCTCTGGCCTGCGCCAAATACCGCACGTGACCGACGTGCAGCAGGTCGAAGACGCCATTGGTGAAGACGAGCTTCCGGCCGGCTTCGCGCAGTTGGGCGCGCTGCTCGAGTAACTGATCGTTGGAAAGTATCTTGTTCTTCATGCGCTGTAGGAATCCTTAATCATAATCAGGAAACGCGCCTTTGGTCTATTTACGATTTCGCGTTTACCATTTACTATTCACCATTTACGATTTACGACGCTTTTATGACTGTACCTTTCATTGAAGAAAACGATCAGACCGTCGCCCGCCGCGAGCACCTTGAGGAGCTGCGCCGTTTGGTCGGCAACGTCTATCCGAACAAATTTCAGCGCAGCGACGTAACCGGGACCGCCTCAGGCGAAGACACGATTACTTCCATCGTCAAGCAATTTAAGAAATACGAGCCGCAGCTAAATGAAGGCGAAAAGCCCGCGGCCGAAGTTCTGGAAACTACCAATGCCGAATTGAATAAGATTCGCGTGCGCGTCGCGGGACGCCTGGCCGCGCCGCCCCGCGTGATGGGCAAAGCTGCGTTTGTTCATTTGTCCGATGGTGTTTCCCGTTTACAGATTTACGTGCGCCGCCAGGATGTCGCCGGCGTGCACAACGATGCGGATGGCGGTGAAGTCAGCGGTTGGGACCTGTTTGGTTTGCTCGATCACGGCGACTTCATCGGCGTCGACGGCTATCTGTTCGTGACGAAGACGGGCGAGCTGTCCGTGCACGTTGAGAAGTTGCAGTTCCTCGCTAAGGCTCTGCTGCCGATGCCCGACAAGATGCACGGCATAAACGATCCGGAGATTCGGCAGCGCCAGCGTTACGCCGATTTGATCGCCGGCAGTCTGAAGCTCGAGCGCGATGAAAGCGATCTCACTCCGCGCGAAGTTTTCGAGCTGCGCTCAAAAGTGCTTCATGAGATACGCCGCTTCCTCGACGAGCAAGGTTACATCGAAGTCGAGACGCCGATGCTGACGCCGCTGGCGACCGGCGCGGCCGCGCGTCCCTTTAAGACGCATCACAACACGCTCGACATCGATCTTTATGCGCGCATCGCGCCGGAGCTTTATTTGAAGCGGCTGGTCGTCGGTGGTTTTGAAAAGGTCTATGAGCTGAACCGCAACTTTCGCAACGAAGGTATCTCGACCAAGCACAATCCTGAATTCACGATGCTCGAATTCTATTGGGCCTACGCCGACGTGAACCAGATGATGGATCTGCATGAAGAGATGATGCGATCGGTTGTGAAGGTTGCGACTGGCGGTCTGACGATTCGTTACGGTGAGCATGAGATCGACTTCGCGCAGCCGTTCCAGCGGATCACGATGAAAGACGCGATTGCTCGTTATCGGGGCGAAGCGCCTAAGGAAGCTGAAGATCCAGTGCGCATCGTCGAACTTTTTGAGGAGTTCGCGGAGCCGCATTTGATCCAACCGACTTTCATCACCGACTTTCCCAAGCCGGTTTCGCCTTTATCTAAAGCTTCACCAACTGATCCATCCGTCGCCGAGCGTTTCGAATATTTCGTCGGCGCGCTCGAATCGGCGAATGGCTTTTCTGAATTGAACGATCCTGAAGAGCAGTACCAACGTTTCAAGGATCAAGTTCAGCAGCGCGAACGCGGCGATGAAGAAGCGATGGTGATGGACGAAGATTACATTCGCGCCCTGTCTTACGGCATGCCGCCGGCGGCGGGCATCGGCGTGGGCATCGATCGACTAGTCATGCTCCTGGCGAACAAGCATTCGATCCGCGACGTGATCCTGTTTCCGCATATGAGGCCGGAAAGGCAGAAGGCAGAAGGCAGCGAGCAGTAGTCAGACTGGAGCGCAAGCGTCCCGCTTGCACCGGTACGCAAGCGTCTCGCTTGCCTCAACCGCATCAACGGCAGGCAACCCCGACGTGTCGGGGTTGCGCTCCAATCTCCGCGACGGTTGCGCTTCAGTCTCAGATCAGTGATAAGATCCCCGTCCCGATTTACACCGAAGAGGAGATTAATTCATGACCCGCAAGTTCATTCCCCTGATTGCCGCGTTGGCGCTCGTTCTTATGGCCGTCGCCTTGTCCGCTCAGGACAAGACGGTGACATTGGACGGATATCTAATCGACAACGCGTGCGCTTCCAGCCACTCGACCGACAAAAACTTTGCTGACATGGTCAAGACGCACGGCACGAGCTGCGCGACGATGGAGTCCTGCGAAAAGAGCGGCTACTCAGTTTATGCCAACAACAAACTTTACAAGTTTGACGATAAAGGCAACGCCGGCGCCGAAGAACTGCTGAAAAGCACGGCGTCAAAGAAGGGCCTGCACATTAAAGTCGAAGGCACTGTCGAAGGCAATATGATCAAGGTAACGAGGCTTACCGAAGTCACCGGCTGATCACGGTTAACCAAAAATAAAAAAAGGGGCGGACCGTTCTGGTCCGCCCCTTGAAGTTTCATGACAGAGTGCCCTCCCTCACGGTCGGGCTTCTGACGCGCTATTACTTGACCGGTGTTTCCTGATGCGAAAAGGCCAGCCATCGTCCTTTGCGATTCACCCAAAGGCTGCTGGCCCAGACGGTGGGAATGGGTTGCCCGGCGCAGGTCCCATCAGCGGCGCCCTTGTAAGTCAGCACTGCGGCGTCGGGGTCAACGATTGATAGCTTCCAATCTGACAACGTGAACGACTTAATGTCGCACGGGTTCGCGCTCATCATCGCGACGACCTCTTTTTTGGTACCCACGCCTTGATCGCCGATCATTACGCCATCTGAAGCCAACGACAGAAGAAACGGCCGGGACTCCTTGTTCTTCCATGCCTCCCACAAAGCGGTTTCTTTGGCGGAAAGCACTCTGAGCATCTGCGCGTGCGTCATTCTTGGTTTCGCTTTGGGCGCTGGCGAAGGCGACGCGGTCGCTTGCGGCTGCGCGAAACACAGAGTCGCAAACGCCAGCACGAGCAACGCCGCCAAGGGGAAATGTCTTTTCATTCGTAGATATCCTCCGGTTAGTTTTAGAAAAGTTTCAAGGGAACTGGTGCGCGGAGTTTCTACTACTGAGAGCATCATTATGTCAATAGAATGATGCCTACAGGTTAGTGCAGTTTCAGAATTATGAAGATTCTTTGTGCTGGGAACGCGGACGTCCTCGTCCGCAACCCGCCGCTAGGCGCGAAGTATCATTCCTCTAGCTAAGTCGTTATTTTCGCGCTTCGCGCTCAGTGCGGACGGGGACGTCCGCGCTCCCAGCATGAAGATCTCTGCGGATCGCCGGCAACCGGGACGGTTGCGTACCGTCAACTTTTCAATTGCGGAGGGCTCGATTGACCGTACCTGAGAATGGTGCCGCCAAAGCCAACGATCCAGACATGATCACGATCGACGACGAACAGGCGCTGCAATGAATGCGAGGTGCTGGTCGAATCTGCAAACCATTGATTGCCGGCATCGACCGTGTGCAACACCAAACCATCTGCGCCGACGGCCCAGCCTTCGGACGCGTTGATGAACTTGACATCAAGTAGATCGACTTCAGTGTTCGATTTTTGACGGAACCATGTGCGGCCCGCGTCCCTGGTTGCGAATATTTGGCCTGACTTCCCAACTGCCCAACCGAAACTGCCGGCGAAACTGACGGCGGTAAATCTGGCGCTGTTTTCATCATGCACGACGCCGAATTGCCAGTTCGCGCCGCCATCATTTGTCTGGAGGATTGTCGCGGCCGCTCCGACCAGCAAGCCACGGCCGTCCGCGGCAAACGCTCCGCCCAAAAGCAAATGCTTGGTCGGCGACGCCTGGCGCATCCAATGCGCGCCGCCGTCGCGTGTGGCAAAGACGACGCCGTTTTCACCGAATACCCAACCGCGCTGATTGTCAGCAAAAGCCAGACGCACGAGAAGCACGTTTGTGTCTTTGCTGTTCAGGAACACTCGGCGCCAACTGAAACCACCATCTTCGGTCTTCAGCAGATACGAACGCGGCTCGTCGTTCGTCTTCAACTTGAGCATGTCGCGCTCCGCAATCAGCCAACCAACATTGTCATTTGCGAAATAGACGTCGTGCAGGGTGTCCTTTGTCGGCGGCAATAATTTCTTCCAGGTCGCGCCGCCGTCAGTTGTTTGCAGGAGCGTGCCGCCGCTGCCGGCTACCCAACCACGATTTTGATCGAGAAAATATACCGAGCGCAGCCAGGCCATCGTGCCTGATGGTTGGCGCGTCCAGGAAGAAGCGGAGGCAGAAGGCGGAAGGCAGAAGGCGGAAAGCAGAAGGCAGAATGCAAAAAGCAATCTGCGAGGCGTAGCCTCGCAGAGATTGCGCTTGTCGTCTCCGGAAAGGCATAGCCTTTCCGCTATGTGCTGCGGCAAAGCCGCAACTCTGTACATGATTCTTTCATGCATCTGCTTACTGCTTACTGCCTACTGCTTTCTAGAAGAATCCACCGCGGAAAATATTCGCGAACGATAGCACTTGAGCAAAGCCCATGATCGTTTGCAACTTCTTCAGTTTGTTACCAGGCACGATTACCTGATCGCCGGGCACGAGATAAGTCGAGTCGGGCGCCTGACCTCTGTAAACAGCCGAGAGATTTACCGGAATCGGTTTCAGCGTTCCGTCTGCTTGTTTGCGCAGCACTACGATCTTGCTGCGGTTGCCGGTGTTCAGAACCCCGCCGGCTTCTGCGACCGCTTCGCTCACCGACAAGCGACGGCTCATCAATTTAATCCCCGGCGCGGCGACATCGCCGACCACGCTGTAGCGATACGAACCGGCCTGGTCCAACGATACGGACACCTGCGGGTTGATGATGTACTCGTCATAATTCTTCTTGATTAGCTCGGCGACTTGATCGGCGGTTTTGCCGTTCACGAAGATGCCTTCCGGAATGAGCGTGAGATAGATTCGGCCGCTCGGCGGAATCTTGATGCCTTGCCGCGAATAGCGATCCTGTCCAAAGACATTCACCGAAATCACATCCTCAGGACCGAGTCGATAGGTCGTGAAGAAGTTGTTGTAGTACGGAACGATCGCGTCTTCTTCGGATTGCTGATCGCGGCGATTCGTTTTCGCGTCGGCAGTTACTTCCGGCGCCGATTTCGGTTTGTCCTTGTCGGCTTTGGCCTCGGAAGATTTATCGGCAGCCGGCTCCGCTGCCTGCTGATTTCCATCGGCGGCCGTGCGTCTTTGGCGCGTCGCAGCGTCAGGCGATTGCGCGAAAGCGCTCAGGGTGATCGTCAACGCGATCGCCAGGGCAAGTGTGTGAGTTAACAGCTTCTTCATGGTGTACCTCCGACCTCTTTTTCTCTCGTTTAGAGTCGGGCTACTGCCCGACGGCGTGACGGGCGGTAGCCCGCCTCTAAACGGTTTCTTCTAAGTTCCTCTTCCAGCCAAGATCGTCTTGATCGTTTCGAACATGATGGTCGCATCGAGCATCACGTTCTGGTTCTTGATGTAGTAAAGATCGTATTCGAGTTTCTTCCGCGCATCTTCGATCGAAGCGCCGTACGCATATTTGATTTGCGCCCAACCCGTGAGTCCCGGCGCGACCAGGTGCCGTTGTTCGTAATAGTCAATCTCCTGCGCCAACTGGGCGACAAAGTGCGGCCGCTCCGGCCGCGGGCCGACGAAATTCATGTCGCCGCGGATGATGTTCCAGAACTGCGGAATCTCATCCACCCGAATCTTGCGAATGACTCGTCCCACGCGCGTCATGCGATCGTCGCCGGTGCTGGCCCAAACCGGACCATTCTTCTCGGCATCGACACGCATGGAACGAAACTTCATCAGGGTGAACGGCCGTCCGTTCTTGCCTACGCGTTCCTGTTGGTAAAGCACCGGTCCTCGTGAATCGATCTTGATCAGAATTGCCGTAGTGATAGCGATGGGCAACGAAAGTATTGCTCCCAGCAGTGCGATCAGCCGGTGAATCACAATGCGAATCACTTCGTTGGTGCGCGCGCGCCGGCCCCGGCTGGAAAAAATCAGCCACGACGGCCGAATCATGTCGAGCAATACGCGGCCCGTCAGCCGTTCGTAAAACGAAGCGCTCTCTTCAATCGAGACATCACCGGACAGACTGAGCCGCAGCAGTTCCTGCGTCGGAAACTGGCCGCGACGATCGCCCATGGCCACGACAAGTCGATCAACTCCTTCGCGCTTGACCAGCGCAGCGAGTTCCGAAGTCAGGCCGATCACTTTGGGATTGATCAAACTCTTACCGACCAAAGCCGGATCGTTGTCGACAAAGCCAATCACGCGAAAGCCCGCGTCCGGTCGGTTCAGAGTCTCGCGCGCAATCTCGACCGCAAACGAACCCGAGCCGACGATCAAAATGCGTTCGCCGAGTTCGGGATGACCAAGCACCCAGTGAATCGCCAGCCGCCAGCCGACCATCAGCAGCAGCGCGATGGGAAGCGCGATCAAAGAGACGCCGCGTCCAATCATCACTGGCGGCACCGCGTAAAAGAGCAATGCGAGGGCAATCCACGCCAGACCAAGCGCTTGTAGCAGTCGCAGCACCAACTCGCCGCGATCGTGCATGACTATGAAGTCGTAAAGGTCGAAGAGATAGAACGACGCCAGGCAGAAGACTGTGGCGAGCGCAGCTTTGTAAAAACCATGCCGCTCGATCAGAGCATCTTCCGCGTCGATCGCGCCCAAACGCACGTACACGGCGACGATCAAGCCGCTGAAGAGCAACATTGCCTCCACCAGCAGCAAGAGAATCGTTCGTGCGTTTTGGCGCGAGTTTTTCATTTGATTTGTGCTGCGTTCGTTTAGAGTCGGGCTAGCGCCCGCCGTTGTCGGGCAGTAGCCCGACTCTAAACAATCAAACGGATCGCTACGAAACGCCTTCCTCTTCGATGTAGATCATCTCTGGTCCATCTTCGCCAACGCCTGTACTCTTGGGCGCGGCCACCGGTTCAGCAGCGACCCGTTGGTGACGTGGCTGATAGTAATAAGCCGTCTGATCCGGCTTTGTCTGGGCGCGATTGAGCACGACGCCGAGCATGCGTTCGCGCGGCAGTTGCTCGAGCAGGCGATCGACGACTGCATAGCGAGTTGCCGATGCGCGCACGACCAGCAGCGCGGCGTCGGCTCGATTGATGAGCAGGTTCGCGTCGGTGAAAACACCGAGCGGCGGCGCATCGATGATGATGTAGTCGAACATCTTCCGCGCTTCATCGAGCAGCCGGCCGAAGCGTGGTCCCGACAGCAGCTCGGCCACGTCTTCGCGCGCCGCGCCGCCGGGCAAAAGATGCAAGCCGGAAGGCTTCAACTTCAGGATGGCCTGCGTCAGTTTGGTTTCGCCGGTCAATACTTCCGAAAGACCAAAGTCGGCTTCGATGCCGAGATAGTCAGCCGCGCACGGTTGACGCAAATCCGCATCGATGACCAGCGCCGTCGCGCCATCGGTTTGGGCCAGAAGCCAGGCGAGATTCAAAGCTGTTAGAGTTTTTCCTTCGCCGACGCCGGCGCTGGTGATTACGAAAGCGCGCTTGCCTTCGCGCTCGCCGGCTTGCAGCAGACGAGTTCGCAGCGAGCGAAACTGTTCGCATTCAGCCGAGCGTGGGTCGGTGATCGCGACGAGATGTGGCTCGACGCGCGCGGCCAAAACTTCCCGAGTAGAGAAATTGGCAGCGCGCGCCGATCCAACAGCGCCCAAGGTTGCCCCAGCATCACGGAAAGCTGGTCCGCCGGGGAGTGCCGGCCCGCCGGTCGCCTCCTCCGTGTGCGCAGTGGACGCTGAATCGAACGCCGAAGGAATTCCGGTGAAAGCGGACCGCTCCCACGGATGTTCGTTGCCGCTCTTCCGAACGAACAACGAGACGTTGTCGGGATTGCCGTTCTGGCGAATTGAAGATTTTGAAGGTTGGCGCTGGCCGGACTCTGCCCGCTTCAGCGCATCATAGACTCTGCCCATTGTTTCCTCTCCCAAGACCGGATCGACTGAAGGCCGCACCCAGATCGTCTATGCTGGTTTGAGAATCGTGTCTGCGTGAATGTTCGTTGAAGACGATGTCAGGTTCGTCCGGCGAGATAGCTACGAATTCTGACGAGTGATCCTGACCATTTCCGTTTCCACCGTTGCTGCCCGCCGACCAAAGTTCGGCGCGACTGGCTGCGGGAAAGATCCGGGCCGGAGCTTCGCGCTCTTCTACCTTGGCAATGCGCGGAAGCACGTCGAAGGTTTCGGCGACGTCCTGGATCATCGCGCGGCTGATGATTTGATCGCCGCCCGCAAAACCATTCAGCAGAGCGTTATCACAAAGATTGTTGATGGCGCGCGGAATTCCGCCCGTGCAGCGAAAGATGTAATCGACCGCGCCTGGCGAAAAGATGTCCGGACGATCGGCGCCCGCAACTTTCAGACGCGAATTGATGTATTGTGCCGTCTCTTCGACGTTCGGCAGCGCTTTGATTTCACATCGCAGCGCGACGCGCTGTTTCAATTGGCGCAGCTCGGGATAGTTGAGAACGTCGCGCAGCTCGGGCTGACCGGTCAGAACGATCTGCAACTGCTTCGCGGTGTCCGATTCGAAATTGCAGAGCAGGCGAATTTCTTCCAGCACGCTGGGCGAAAGTCCGTGCGCCTCATCAACGATCAGGACCGTGCGCAAGCCCCGGCTGTGGCGCGAGTCGAGCACCTTACCCAGTTCGAATAACAGATCAGACTTGCTTTCCCAATTCTGTATGTCGAAAAGAGTTGCGAGATGTTGATAAAACTCGGTGACTGAAAGGCGCGGGTTGAAGATGTAAGCCACCATCACCGTGCGATCCAAACGCTGCATTACCCAGCGCAGCATCGTCGTCTTGCCGGTGCCGACTTCGCCGGTGACGACGATCAGGCCCTTGCCGCTTTCAATGCCGTAGTGAAGGTTGGCCATCACTTCGGTGTGCGAAGGCGTGAAATAGATGAAGCGCGGGTCGGGTGTGAGCCCGAATGGCAACTCTTTCAATCCGTAAAATTCGGTATACATATCTTCCTCCAAGTGGGGCGGTGCGCAGGCGTCTCGCCTGCTGCACGCGGGACGCGTGCGTACCTACATCAAAAACTTTTCAAACAGGTGCGTTAACCGCAGTACGAATGCGAGCATCGGGATCGTGACGATCGCAAAGGCGATTCCCGCCGCCAGCGCAAATGCTTTGCGACGCGGAATCGCGCGCGCTTCGGACGCGGTCAATAATTCCGGAATCGCAACCAAAACCGGCAGGCTGGTGTAATGTTTGGCGTCTTCAACTGTTTGAATCGTGAAGAGCCGGCGCAGCTCGAGCGAGAGTGCCAGCAACAGTCCCAGTCCCAGACCAATTCCAAAGCCGACCGCCGTCAGCAGCGCACGTTTGGGCGCGACCGGCCTTTCGGGCAGGTTCGCCGGGTCAACGACCTGAATGCCGCCCTGTTGTTGATCTTTGGCAGCGTCGGCGCCGATTACGACCTTTTGTTGTTGAGCCAACAGAGTGTCGTAGTTGAATTTCTTGGTTTGGTATTCGCGATCGATTGCCTCTAATCCGACTTCAGTGTGCGGAATTGCGTTAATGCGCGCGTCGAGTTCAGCAATTTGCTGATTGGTTTCGCTCAGCAGTTTCTGTTGACGCTGGGTATCGCTCTCCATCATCGCGATTTGTGTCTGGAGGCTGAGAATGCGCGGATCGCTCAACTGTTTGAGCTTCTGCTTCCGCTCCTCGATCCGATCCTTCCAGTCATTGATCATCTGATCCTGTTGACGCTTGATGTCTTCGAGCTGCTTTTGCTTGGCGACTACGTCGGGATGCTTTTCCTTGTACTGACTCAGCAGGTTTTGCAGTTCGCCTTCGTATTCCGAACGCCGGCGCACGAGTTCAGCATAGGCCTGCGTGGTTTTTGGATCGGTCGTGTTCTCAGCGCTCAAGACAATTTCCTGATCGTAGCTCTTGGTAATGTCAGCCAGCTGACTCCGGTAAGCAGCAGCCATATCACGCGAGCGGCCGAGTTCCGCAATCAAGGCCTTCTGGCCTTCGTGCAGCGCCGTGAGTCGTCCGACCAAAGCTTGCGACTGCGACGGCAGGTTATTCATGTTCTGTTGCAAGTACGTCAGACGCTGTGTGTCAATCGCGTCCAGTTCTTCCTTCGCCGTTCGCACCTGCTCTTCAATGAATTGTTTCGCCGAAGTGCCGGCGTTGACGGTCCCCTTGGTTTGCTCGTCGATGTACTTGCTGGCGAGTTCACCGGCCACGGCCTGGGTCGATTTTCGATCGCGGCCGCGATAAGTGATGTTAAAGCCGTTGGTGATCTCGTTGCGCGTCGTGTTGACGTCGACCTTAATCTGCTTGCGCATCTGATCGATTAACAACTCCATCGGCTCACCACGCCGGCGCTCATCTTTGTAGAGATCGTATTTTTCCATCAGCGGCTGAAGCGTGCTGCGGCTGGTTACGACCTGCGAGATGCTGGTGAGTTCCCGCGTCAAAGTCTCTTCCGTGATCGTCGGCACGACCGAGTTGGGCAGCGTTGACGGCTTCACCACAATCAGCGTGGTCGATTCATAGACGTCGGGCAGGCGATAGACGACGTAGGCGATGGCCAAACCGACAGCAATCGTCGGCAAGAGAATCAGCCACTTGCGCTTGCGCACGATGTCGAAGTACTCGCCTATTTTGCGTGGTCGAAATTCAACAGACATTGAATATCCTCCGTTTAGAGTCGGGCTACTGCCCGACTGCTCGGCGGGCGTTAGCCCGCCGCTAAACACTTACAAGGTTGAAAGAGTCTTTCGCGCTTCGTCAGCTTCCGGAAAACTTGCCTTGCCGCTCAAACGCAAAGCAGTCTCGAGTTCCTTTCGCGCGCCGGCTTTGTCGCCCTTTGAGGCGAGGGCCATGCCGAGGTGAAAGCGATAAGTCGGCGACGGCTGGCCGTTGCCGCGGCGGGCGGCTTCTTCATCGACGCTGACGGCCTTCTTCAACTGCTCGGCGGCCGCGCCGTACAAACCCTTCTTGTAGTAAACCCAGCCCAAAGTGTCGGAGAAACTCGGCACGCCGGGATTGGCCTGGACTGCGCCCTGCGCCAGTCGCACCGCTTCATCCATGTTGCCCTTGCCGTATTCGGCGTAGAGCCACGCGAGATTGTTAGCGGCAAAGACCGCGTTCTCGTCTTTCGCGAGCGCTTTTTTATAGTTATCAATCGCCGCGTCGATGTTCTGGCGATTCATCTCGAGCATGCCGATCAACGTGTAAGTAGCGGCATTGTCGGGACGTCGCTCGACGATCTTGGTGTATTCGGCAATCGCTCGTTCCTGCTGGTTCGTATTGACGAATAAAGCCCCGAGCGCCGAGTAGGCGGCGAGATAATTCGGATCGATTTCGAGGGCGCGGCGAAATTCTGCTTCAGCAGCGCCGGCATTTCTTTCAAAGCCGTAAATCTGACCCTTCAGAAAATGCAGACTCGCGTTGTTGGGCTGCGCCGCGATTGATTGATCGACGCGCGCGTGCGCCTGATCAGTTTGATTGCGAGCCGCGTAGATGTTGATGAGTCCGCGCAGCGAATTGAAATTCGCGCCGTCGATGGCCAGCGCGTTGTTGTAGAAGGTGACCGCTTCGTCCGCTTTGTTTTCGGCCAACGCCACCGCCGCCAGATTCACGTAAACATCCATGCTCTTCGGCGAAGCATCGCGGGCCATCATGAAATCCTGCCGCGCGGTTTTGGTGTCGCGCAGTTGCAGCGCGGCCGAACCGTGCACCACCAGCGCGTTCGCGCGCAGGTCAGCAAGCATCTGCGGCGAAGTGTCACGGTCTGGTGAAGCCTTCGTGATGCGGTCGAGTAATTGAGTTGAATTCTGTAACGCGGCCTTGGCATCGCCGGTGGCCAAATTGATCTGGGCCTGCATCAGTCTGCCGGGCAGGTAATCGGGATAATTGCGCTCGAGCTCGCCGGCGTAGATGCGCGCTTGCTCGATCTGTCCGGTCCGAAAGTTTGCCTCAGCCATGAAGAACAGGCCGGGGCGTGAGTTCGGCTCTTGCTTGAGCACTTCCTGCAAATCAGCGATCGCGGCCTTGAGATCATTCTGATCACCGGTCTGCATTTCGATCCGCGCACGCAGAATCATCGCCTGTCGATCATTCGCGTCCTTCTTCAAGATGTTGTCGACTTCCGCCCTGGCGTTCACCAGGTCGTTGCGATTCAGGAGAAGTTCCGCCAGCCGGTAATGACCCTTCGCATAGTCGGGCGATTTGGTGACAACTTCCTTGTAGATCGCGATCGCTTCATCCAACCGGCCCGTCGCGCCGTAGTAATCGCCCAGCACCGAGCGGCCTTCCGGTTTGTCTTTATCCAATTCGGCGAGAGCTTTGTAAGCGTCTTCGGCTTTCGCGTAACGCTTGTTCACCAGATAGAAACTGGCGAGCACGAAACGCGCTTCCCGATTGTTTGGATCGACCTGGACCGCTAAATTGAATTCGTTTTCGGCTGCATCGACGCGATTGGTCTGGACCAGAAATTTTGCGTATTCGTAATGCGCCAGCGCCGACGATTGGTTCACTCCGATTGCGCGCTGGAACGTCGCTTCCGCCGTTGCTTTGTCATTCGTCAAAGCGTAGAAGCGCGCCAGGCTCAGGTACGACTCGACGCGTTTCGGATCGATCTCGATTGCCCGATTGAGTTCCGCGAAGGCTTCCGGCTTCTTGTCCTGTTGAAACAGGACGCTGCCCATCAGAATGTGACCTTCGATGTGATTCGGATTCTTTTGCAGAACCTCTTTGGCCATCCGCTCAGCTTCAGTGATGGCTGCCGACGATTGCTTGCCGGCCATCAAGTAGTAATTCCCGAGCTTCACCCGCACGTCGAGGTTGTTCGCGTCCAATTCCGCGACCTGACGCATTTCCTCGAATGCTTCCTGATAGCGCTGCAGACCTTCGTAGGCGTTCGCCAATCCCCAATGCGCGTCGGCGAGCTTCTCGTCGATTTGCAGAGCATTGCGAAACTCAAGCGCGGCTTCCTGAAATTTTTGTTCTTTCAGGAGGGCCTGGCCACGAGCAACGTGTTGGGCTTTGGCTTTTTCGGGTGTCGTGCAGGCGCCAATAACAAGGGCGGCGGCGATCAGGATAAGAAGCAGAGGAAGGGTATAGAACTTTCGGCGGCACTCGTGATTTTTCATTACGGACAATCTCCGTGATCCGATAAATCGGGATCGGTTGGGTCGCTTTGGCGGTTTTGTCTTCGTCGGCGGGCAAAGCTTTCGAAGGCCGTTTCAGCGAGTTGAATAAGGTGTCAAAAAACGTCACTCGCACGCACTTGCGAGTCACAGAAAAGAAAGGGTTAATCGAGGCGTTCTTTCAGGAAAATGTGTCAGAAGCCCGACCGTCAGGGAGGGCAACCCCTTTCCGAACGAGCCCTCCCTCACGGTCGGGCTTCTGACACGTTAATTCGGAACAAACGGCGGGAGTTCGTTGGCTGTTTGTGAGGCAAGGTCGACTGCTGACTTCTCAGCTTCTGCCGGTGAATTTCCCAGCGGGACCATGACGCGGACCAGTGCGCCATCTGAGCGACGCTGCCGAACGCTATCGAGGACCGTGTAAATCTTGGCCCAGTACTCGCTCGCAACGGCAGTCCCGCGGCCCTGGTACCAATAAATCATTAGCGCGCGCTGATTGCCGTTTTGAATTACGTAACGATTCGCTTCAAACGGTGAAGCTCCGGCGGGAGAAATGTTGATGCGACCAGCTTCGCTCATCACCCAGCCTGAACCGGGCAGGCAATTCAAAGGGCTGTGATAGGTCGCGCCGTTCCTCTGGGTTTCATAGTAGCCGACGTACAACGAGCCGGTGCGGCCTTTCGATTCAAAGGTCCGCGCGACGTAGTCGTCGGCCCGCAAGACTTTTTCCGTTTCGCGATCAAAGCGCACGTCTTCGCCTTGCTGACGCCACGGGCCGATTTGTTGTGGAAATTCCTTGAGCGGTTTGCGCGAGATCTTCGCTTCGCCGGCGCGCTCCCACGCGTGAATAATCGCGCCGCCCAGCAGCAGCACGACTAACAAAAGGCAGAAGCGTATGTTTGATCCAATCTTATTCATGAATGAAACGCGCCTCGTTTAGAGTCGGGCTACTGCCCGACCATTTCCTCGGACATTTTGTTTAGAGGCGGGCTACCGCCCGCCTGGTCGGGCAGTAGCCCGACCCTAAACGTGTTTGCGAAGATTACTCTCGCTCGATCCAAAACCCATCCTGTGGCAAAGAGCAGAGCGGCGGCCACGATGTAAATCACCCAGCCGGAGAATGAATGAAAGAACCCGTCGGCGACGCGCGTACCGTAGTAGTGAGCCAGCACGCCCGTGCCGCTAACCCGCAAGGCATTCGTCAGAATTGCAATCGGAACGGCCGCGAGGACCAGGATCACGAAACGCCAGAAACCGAACGTAGCATAGACTTTAGTCTGTGCTCTTTCTTTGCCATCACCGACTGAAGTCTGTGCCACTTTCGGTCGGGTGAAATACGCGTAGATCATCGCGAGCGTGACTAAGGTCATCAGCGAGCGAATACCGCTGCATGCCTCGACTACGGCGAGTTTCTTTGGTTCAGTCGCGCCCAGCGGCATCAACTCGATCACGTTCCCCTGGCGCAGCACGGGAATACTGAAGAACGACATTGCCGCCACCGCGCATTTCGACGCAAAGAGCTGCAACGGAAAGGCTATGCGATTGAAAATGATCTGTGGAATGGGGATCGAAAGAACCAGCAACATCAAAGGGACCGCGGCCACTCGGAGCAGCCGGAATCCAAAAAAGTAAATCACCACGCTGGCCAGCATCACCACCAGCGAGATGCGCTGCAGGAACAGTTCTGCTCCGGCAGTACCGGCCCAAAGCGCGAACAGCGCGGCGCCGACGCCAATCGCACCGAACCACATCGCCGGTCGCGCTTTGTCATCGAAACGCTCACGCTCCTGCCAGAGAATGAAGCCGATGACGAACGGAATCAGCAGCCCGTGCGAATAGTTTTCGTCCGTCCACCAGTCGCTGCCCAGTTTCCGTAGGACAGTGAAATAGAGAAAGGCCAGCGCCGCAGCGATAGCTAGAGGCTTAATGAATTTTTGGGGGACCGTGGCACTCATCGTTTCGGGACGCTTTGACGTTGAGAGGGGCAGTCTCGCGGCAACGCTTGGTGATAGTTATCAAAAAAGGCAGGGCTGTTCCTGCCGAGATCAATAAACGCTTAATCCCGGCTGGTTTCCGGTGTCAGAAGCCCGACCGTCAGGGAGGGCCAGGTTGGACGATGCGAGCGTGGCCCTCCCTAACGGTCGGGCTTCTGACACTTCAATTCCATAAGACTCGATCAATTGCGAAACATTCGTTCGCAGATCGAATTTCGTTTTGACGATTTCGCGAGCGGCGTTACCCATGCGCGCGCGCGCCTCGTCATCATTCAAGAGTTCAAGTACGCGACTGCTCATTGCCATGCTATCGCCGCGATCGACGAGATAGCCGGAAATGCCGTCGTTGATCAATTCCGGTATGCCGCCGACGCGCGTGGCAACCACCGGCTTTGCGTGGGCCATCGCCTCCGCGATCATCCAGCCGAAGACTTCTTCCCAGCGCGAGAACTGGCAGACGACGTCCGCAGCGTCAAAAACTCCTTCTCCAAATGGATCATCCATCATCCCGGTCCAGGTGATCCGATCGCCACGGCCCATCGTCGCTGCTTCTTTCACGTACTCTTCGCGCTCTTTACCTTCTCCGACCAGGACGAACTGGACATCATCTTTCTGGGCCGCGACCAGTCGCGCCATTTCGAGAAAATCACGGACACCTTTTTCGGGAATCATCCAGCAGACCTGCGTCACAATTTTGCGGTTTGCCGGAATGCCAAACCGTTTGCGAAACTCGGACCCTCTGCCTTCACCTGGCTTGACGCGCGAAAGATCGACGCCGTTGTAAATCATTTCGTAGCGAGATCGCGGCAGCAAATCCACCGCCGTCATGCATCGATAGCCATAGTTGCTCACGCAAATGATCTTGCTTAACGGTTGTCCGATGATGCGCGCAGCGACTCGCTTCCAAAACGGCGCGCGTTGCGGCACATGTCCCGCCGGTCGTGAATGATGATCCGTGAAGAAGATCTGTCTCACCGAATTGATTTTCGCGACCCAGGGATAGAACGTCAGAAAACTGACGAAGTGAAGATGCAAAATTTCCGGTCGATGCTTTTTCAGTAACAGCACTAAATTGCGGCGCGCGGGGGCATCGCCATCGGTTGAATTTGCGAGGACTTCAAACGAGACGTTGGGAAGATCGAGAAAACGCCTGACTTCTTCGGTTGGTTCCGCAAGAAAACAGAGCACGCTCTGCCAACCCTGCGCGCCGAGTTGCTCCGACAGTTCGCGCGCAAACATCTCTGTGCCGCCGATGCGTCGCGGCTCAACTCCAAAGACTGAAAACAGTGCCGGCATAATTGGTACGCACGCCTCCGGCGTGCTCTTTCAGCGACAGATAAACATCTCAGCGTTGCAGTCTTGCTTTCACTCTATCCCGCAGATCTTGTAAACGCACGTGGGCCCCGAGCGACGCAGCATAGAGTCGATAAATTAGCGAAGGTTGATCCTGCCGGACGAAGGCCGGCTGAAAATTGCGTTTGTCACCGAACCCAAGAATGCGCTGATCTTCTTCCGAGAGATCCCCGAGGAAGGCTGCGTTCAGCAGCATCGGATGGTAACGGTAATAATCGACATCCTCTTGCTGGAGCGCCACGCCCGGATCGTGATAGGCGTAAAAAATCGCCTGGCGCGGCTCAAGCATCGGGATGCCCTGGCGGTGAACGATTGACGTGTCGAACAGGAAGACAGTGCCGGCCGCGCCTTTTACCTCGACTAATTCTGAGAGCGGCAGAGCGCTGACTTCGTCGCGCTTCAAGTTGTGCGGGTGTTGCCTTTGATGCGTGCCTTTGATGAAGTTGAAGGCGCCGCTACGCACGTCGGTGAGGTACATCGCCAGCTTGATCTCCCGGTGAATGGGCGTGTCCTCCTTTTGCTCGTACCACATGTCGCCATGCCAACCGTGAAAGTCTCGGGTGGTGGGTAACGATTTCCAACCCTTTGCTTCCGTGAGTTGATAACTCGACCCGAGATAACGAGACAGAATTTGTTTGACGAGTGGATGCACCGCGAGATCGACAAATCCTTGCGCTAGCAGCAAGACGTCCTCGATCATGTGCCGGTAGATTTCGGTCCTTTGATAACCGTCGAAGTTGTTCCAACGCAGGCGCCGCAGACGCGCCTCAAAAGCTTCCTGCATTTCGCGCAGTTGTTCAGCGGACAAGATCGATGGGAGCACTACGACGCCGTTGGTCTCCAACTCCGACGCCAAGGCATCGACCGAGGCCAACCGCGTGCCCCGCGCGAGCCCTGCATCAATATCGATTTCTTTGAAACGCTTCATTTTTCGATCGACCTAACTCGGCTCCACGCGCCGCCGGCAGATTGCTTGCAAAAACCCCGGCGTCAACTTGTTCAGGAAAAGGGCAGTCTGCGTTTTCCACGTCGGCCGCAAACGGCCGGCTTCCTCAAATGATTCGCAGGCTTGTTCGAAATCGCCCCGGGCGGCGTGCAGCTTGCCCAATTCAAATTTCAGCAGCGCGCGTCGATTTTTGATCACGGCGGAAACCTCTTTGCGTTGCGACGGCGAGAGATCGTACGACTCTTCGATCTTGTCGAAGACACGCAGCTCGCGGCGATGACTGTTGACGACGTCACCGGTCAATCCATCAGGCCGGCAGCGATACTTCAAGAGCACTTTGCGTTGGTAGGAAAGGCGCGCGCCTCCCAACGCCAATCGCAACCAGAGATCAAAATCCTGAGCATTGCGCAGCGCCTGGTCGAACAAACCAGCGTTCATAATCTGGTCGCGCCGGGCGACAATGCCGGAAGTAATCAGGCTGATTTTAGCGTCGACCAACTCCAAAAAAGTCACGTCTCCCTTTGGCGGCGCATCACCCATCAACGTATCCATGTATGTCTGGCCTTCGGTCCGGGCATCGCCAAAGAACGTTGCGTCGGCGCAGGCGAGATCGCAGCCGCGCTCGCCGATGAACTTCATTTGCTCTTCAAGATAGTTTGGCAGCCACAGATCATCTGCATCCAAGAACGCAACAAATTCGCCGCACGCCGCGTGCAGACCCGTGTTGCGCGCCACGCTGGCGCCTTGATTCTCCTGGGTTAAATAACGAATACGCCCGGAATACGGCTTAATTTCAAGTTCAAGCTGCTCCGTGTCGGGCGAACCGTCGTTCACCACAATCACTTCATAATTGTCCAAGGTTTGAGCGAAGACGGATTCGAGCGTCTCGCCGATGTACGGAGCCACGTTGTATGCGGGAATGATGATGCTGACGAGTGGCACAGACTTCAGTCTGTGATTTGACTCGCGTGGCGCTGACTCAATACACAGACTAAAGTCTGTGCCACTTTGTCGCGTCAGCACGGCAAATGATCCTTCTTTGCTTTCATGCATTGCTACGTTGAATTCCGCTTCGTTCTGCCAGCGTTGCAATACTTCCGCTTCACCACTTCGTTCCGTATCATCGAGCAGAATCACCGAGCCCGCGTGAAGTCGATCTTGAAACAGCGGCCACAGTCCATAACGTCCGCCCGACGTTTCGCCCGGCGGGCCGTCGCAAATCGCCAACCCAAACCTGTTCGGCAAATCAGCCAGCGGCGCGTCGTACCACGCAAAGCCATCAAAATCACGCAGCGGCGTCAGCAGGATTTCTACATTGGGAATTTCGAAGCGCTCGATCGACTCAAGTACGCGCGCGCGCCATTCTTCAATATGTTCGAGCGAGTAAACCTTGACGCCGCGCCGGCCGGCGAGCAAACCCATCAACAATGTCGTCATGCCGCTGCCGCATTCGAGAATCGGTTCCGAAGTCGTGGCCGCCTGTTTGGCGACTTCAGTCAGGAAATCAATGCGCGCGGCAAATCCATCGTTGGCCCATCCGGCTTGCAGTTCGCTCAACATCTCCGGAGTCGGAATTTGTCCAGGCGGAAGATTCGCGATGCGCTCAAGCGCGCGCCGCAGTTTCATGTTTGATTGCATTTCGCGCGCGGCGCGCTTTAACGGCGCCGGCACAAACTGCTTCAACGAACCCAATGTTAGATTTGGACTGCTCATCGATTTCTATAGTGAACGGACCCGAGGTTGGTTGCTGGTTCGACGCGCCGGCGAGGCAGCGCGGCTGAGACTCCAGTGAGCCAGCTTTCGAACTCAATAGGCGCCAGTGCGGGATTGTCGAGAACTCTGGGCAGCAGCAGGCGGTCTGAATGGACCGAGGCAAAACCGGGATCGCACGTGGTCGCGGAAGCGACACCAGCTTCGTTGAGCCACGGCAGAAAGAGCGCATCATGAACTCCGCTCGGATAACAAAAGTGGGTCGCATGCCGCCCCGTCATCGTCTGAATGCTTTCGCGGTTGTCTTCGATTTCGCGAATGAAGAGATCGCGATCCTTCGGCGTACGATGACGGTGGGTGTGCAACTGAATGTCGATCCCGTTCCCCGCGAGTTGCGTTACTTCCGCAGGCGTCAGGTTCTGCATGATGCGTTGCTCGAGCAGCGCGTCATAGTCAACTCGGATCGCGTGCGCGAGTCTTGCTGCCAATTCGTCCTTCTCCGTCGCCGAGAGGTTTTGGTTGCGCGCAAATTCGAGAATGGCTATTCGCGCTGTGTTTTGATTTACGTCGTCATGCAACTCGAGTTTTAGATCGTGATTGATCAGCGGGTGCAGATCGATTGTTTCTGAACAGCCTTTCCACAAAAGGTACGAAACCATCAAATCAAACACCGGGCGGTTGTATTGCGTGTAGAACGTCGTCAAGTACAGCGTTACCGGCACGTCGAATTCCTTGATCAGCGGGAAAGCCTTTTGATAAAAATCCGCGGTGCCGTCATCGAAGGTGATTGCGACGGCGCGATCAGGCAAGTCGCCGGCATAGAGGCGAGTAATCGCTTCACCGAGCGGCAGCACCGCGCAGCGCGAATCCTGCAGTTGCTGCAAACGCATTCGCAACACGTCAGCCGGCATGTATTGCGTGTAATTCCATTCATGCTCATCCAAAACCGAAATGCCGTGATAGGCCAGAATCAGCAGACGCTGCCGTCGCCAGCGACTGTTGTGAACCATCGTCGAGACGCCGACCCTCTTCAGCGATTGCAACGTGGTTTGTTTTAGTTTCTTCAGCATTTCTTTTTTTTCAGACAAATGTGACTCAGGCCGCGGAAGCGCGTTCTCGCTTTAACAACATCAAAGTCATCTCTTTGAAGCTCTGCATTGCCAGACGCCCGGCGGGCAATGCCGCAAAAACCAAAAGTGACACGGCGATGGTGATGACAGCGCACGTGATCAACTTTCCGAGCACGGTGGGCCACGCACTCAGCCACGGCCGGCAAATAAGCAGCACTGCCAGGGAACAGACCGAGGCGCAGAAAGCCGGGGCGATGGTCACGTAGAAGTCTGTCGTCTTCACCGGTCCACGTCGGCCTGCGAACCAAAACAGCAACGGCGTTGTGAGAAAAAGATCCGCAGCTGCATAACCGGCGGCGACTCCCAGCGCGCCCCACCGAAGTCCGCCGACAATCGATGCGACCGCAATGATTGCGCTGATGATGCCCCAGTTGAATAATTCGCGCGCGCGACCCTGAGTAGTGAACAGCCACAGCGCAGCCCGCGTGACAGGCTGGACGATGGCCGCGATTCCCAGCAGCATAAAGATGCGCCCGGTGTCGTGCCACTTCGGACCCAGCAGAAAGAGCACCAACCAGTCGGATGTGGCGATCATGAAAACAACACCAGGCATAGTGACCATCGCGATCTTTTCGACAATCTTGAGAAACGCTGCGCGGTAACGCGCCGGTGAATCGGTCAAGCGGCTGAGCGCCGGCACGGCGACAGACATTAGCGGCCCGTTGATTTGACTCATGGGCATCAAAAGCATTTGGTAGGCTCGCGAATAAACACCAAGTTGATACGCGCCCCAAAACTTGCCGAGCAGCAGATTGTCCAGGTTGCGCGCAAAGTAACTCATGATGTTGAAGCCCGTGATGTTCCCACCGTAAGAAACCATCGAGCGCACGCCGGCGCCACGTGTAGGTAAGCTGGGCCGCCAGCGACAAGCCGTCCAGGTTCCGATCACCGTTACTCCGGCCAGCACCAGTTGATTGATCACAAGCGACCAGTAACCGGCGCCGTAAAAGGCGGCGACGATCGCCACGGCCAATCCAATTGCAATCGCTGAAATCTCGATCGCCGCAGTGACACCGAAGCGCATTTGCCTGATGAGAATTGCTTCATGCTGAATCGCAAAGCCGGTCACGAGTACCGCAAATGCATACCCAATCGTGATACCAACCAGGCGAGGTTCTTTGTAAAACCAGGCGGCCAGCGGCGCGGCTGCGATCGTCAGCAACATGATTGCAGCGCTCAATCCAACATTCAGCCAGAACAGCGTGCTGACTTGTTGGTGGTTGAGCTCAGACCATTTGATCGTGGCGGTCGATAATCCGAGGTACTGAAACATCCCGAGGAAGCCGACGATGATCGCAACCATTCCGATCAGTCCGTAATCCTGAGGGGTCAACAAGCGCGCCAGCACGATCGCTGAGAGGGTGCTCAGGACAAACTTACAGGCATGCGCGGTGATTGTGACCACGCCGCCTCTCGCGGATCGAGCACCCAAATCGACTTTTAAGTGATCAGTTCGGAAATGATCATCCCGATCATCTTTGACGAACTGGGGCACAGATGAAGCTTTATCTGACGACATCTCGGATGGTTTGTTCGTGTGGGATCCTTGGGGTAAGGCCACCGGGCGGGAAAACTGCCGCCAACATTATACAAGATTAAGCGGGGTCTGAATCCATGAATTTTCACGAATCAAGGGAAAATTTCTGGGGAATGCGGCGATTTTGCCGTTAGAATCAATTTCCGGCGCATAACTGTCCATCAAGTGGGAAACCTGAACCAAGATCCGTCGCGCATGCGCGTGTTGCAGTTTGCGCCGCGCGTCTGCTGGCCGCTCGATACGGGGGCAAAGCTGCGAAACTATCACCTGGCCCGCGTCCTGAGTGGACCGGCGCGCGTCGCGCTGCTGGCTTTTTCTGAGTCGGCGCCGAGCGGCAACGGGCCTGCACAGGTCTATCAAGAGATTGTCACAGTGCCGCGACGCGGAGGTTATTCTTTCGGAAACGTCTTGCGCGGCGCGGTGGGATCGACGCCGTTACCGCTGTTGAATTACACCAGCGAAGAGATGAAGCGAGCGCTAGCGCGCGTTTTGGATGAGAATGATTTCGATCTCGTTCAGGTTGAAAGCATTCACTTGATGAATTATCTGCCGATTATTTGCGCCGCGCGGAGCCGGCCCCTGGCGGTTTGCGATTGGCACAATGTCGAATCGGACTTGATGCGTCAATACGCGGAAAGCGCGCCGAGCGCGGCGCGCAAGGCTTACGCGCGAAGGACCGCGCGGTTGCTGGCGAATTTCGAGGAGCGCGCGCTCACTGAGTTTGACGCGCACCTGACGGTTAGCGAGCACGACGCCGAACGGCTTCGTCGCGTTAATCCCCAAGCACAAATTTTGGTAATTGAAAATGGAGTCGATGTCGCGAACTTTGCCGGTGATGAATCGACGGCGAAGCACCGGATCGTGTTTGTAGGTTCGATGGACTATCACGCGAATATCGAAGGCGTGACGAGCTTCGCGCGAAATGTCTGGCCGGGCTTACATGCGAAGAAGCCCGAACTCAAGTTCACGATCGTGGGCCGCGATCCTTCGCCCGCGGTGCGTGAGTTGTCATCCATTAAAGGCGTCGAAGTGACCGGCAGCGTCGCAGATGTGCGGCCGTACTATCGCGAAGCAATCGCGGCCGTGGCGCCGCTGAATGTTGGCGGCGGCAGCCGGCTTAAAATTTTGGAAGCGATGGCCGCCGGTGTTCCCGTAGTATCAACCACGCGCGGCGCCGAAGGTCTCACCGTTCGGAATGGCGTAAATATTTTGCTCGAGGACTCGGATGAAAAATTTGTCGATGCGATCCTCGGCGTCGCTGATGATCAGGAGTTGCGCAAAGGGATTATCGCCGGCGGACGCGCGCTGGTTGGCGAGCGTTACGATTGGTCGACGATCGGCGCGCGGCTGTTCCAACATTATCGGGAACTAATCTCTGAGCGTTCAGCGGCTGTCGCTAGATAATTGGAGTCGGTACGCAGCCGTCTCAGCTGCTACAACAGTCGATCTCGTATGCAAGCGAAGACGCTTGCGCTCCAGTCTCAGGCACAGATGAGAATTGTCTCAATTGTTGAAGCGACAACGCTGAACGCAGTTGCCAGGATCACGCTGGAATTTTTTCGAACGGCCCGTGAGCTGGCGGATGCGGATGCCGGCACGCCGCCAATCGAAGGTTCAGTCATTACTTTCGACCGCGACGCGAGTGAGACAGAATCTTCGAATGAATTTGTGCTCGCGATGCGGGCCGCCGGAATTGAAATTGACGTCATCACGGAGCGGCGCCGGTTCGACCTCAGCGTCCTCCCGGCGTTAAAGAAGATCATCGAACAGCGCCAGCCTGATGTGGTCATTACGCATTCCGTGAAATCGCATTTCCTGATATGGCGATCGCGTTTGTGGAAGACATATCCCTGGGTGGCCTTCCACCATGGCTACACCACCACCGATCAAAAGATGCGTCTTTACAATCGATTCGACCGCTGGTCGCTGCCGAAAGCGCAGCTCGTGATGACAGTGTGCGACGCGTTCGCGCACGAACTGAACGTGACCGCCAGAGTCCCGCGCGAGAAAATCGGCGTGCAGCACAATCCTATTCGAATCACAACGAAGCCTGATCCCGCAGTTGTGCAGGCCGAGCGGAAGCTTTTGGGAATCGGCGAGCGCGAACGTGTCATTCTTTCGGTCGGCCGTCTTTCGAGTGAAAAGGCCCACGCTGATCTGATTGCGGCCTTCCGACGCTTGTGTCAGACGGAAGCCGGCGCGCGCTGCAAGCTTGTAATCGTGGGCGATGGACCTGAGCGCGCGCGTTTGGAAGCGCAGGCGGAAGAATCAGGCTGCGGCCAGCGAATCATCTTCACCGGACAGATGAGCGAGGTCCGGCCTTTCTACGCAATGGCTGAAGTTTTCGTGCTGCCATCGCACAGCGAAGGCTCGCCGAATGTTTTGTTGGAAGCGATGGCCGCGGAAGTTCCGGTTGTGGCCACAGCGGTTGGGGGCGTTCCGGAAATTGTGGAGAACGAACAGAGCGCCTTACTCGTGCCGGCGCGAGATCCATCGGCGATGGTGGCGGCGATCACGCGCACACTCACCGAAGCCGAACTCGCGCGCCGGCTAGCAACGAATGCGTTACAGCTGGTCCGGACGGTTCACACTCCCCAAATTTACGTGCGTTCGCTACTAAGAACATTATCCTGGGAGCGCGGACGTCCCCGTCCGCAATGAGCGCGAAGCGGGAACAGCTTTTGTTAGCATTGCTGATAAACGATTAAGCGGTGCGGACGAGGACGTCCGCGTTCCCATCATTCATAAGTTCAATAATTCGCCAGGTAATAAATCATTTTTAGATACTCGCCGCCCACAACTTTCCATCCCCATCGACGCGACCACCATGACCAGGGCGACGGCGTTTGCCATCCCGGGGGCGCGCTGTTGATGCCGACTTCGATGCCGCTGCCTTCGCAGGCGCGACGCATGGACCAGAGCGCGCGGCGCGAGTGATAGCCGGACGTCACAATTAAAACACGTTTGAGGCTGTGCGAGGTCGCATAGTCACGCACGAGCAGGCTCTCTTCATAAGTACCGAGCGCCGGACCCGGCGCCAATTGTATTCGGTCAGCGGGAACCCCGAGCTGCTGCAAACGCCTGGCAGTCAATTCGTAGTAGTAGGGATTTCGCTCGGCGCGATGGTCCCAACCGCTGATGAGCCCGTCGTTGGTGAGAATGATTTGCGATGCACGGCCGTCATGATAAAGCTTCGCCGCCCAGTCAGCGCGCTCGAGGTATGTTGACGAGCCGCTAAGGATGACGATTGCGTCCGCCGAGGGCAGATCGGATTTGACGATGAGAAGCCGCGCCGCACACCAGGCGACCAGCGGCGACACCACGATCAACAAGATGGCAGAAACGACAAAGCGACGACGACGCGTCGCTTTGAGGTCTTCGGGTAATCTGGCCTTGCTGCCGGCTGTTCCGGCGGGCCACATTTTTATTCGTTCAGTTGCCATTGAACGCTGGTGGGCGACTCGACGCGTCGACCGCTGCTCAACAATTCGTCGTAAAGCTCGAGGGTGTTACGAAGATGGTTTTCACTCGAGAATTTGTCAGCGACGATCGTCTTGCCGCGAGCGCCCATGACTCGCGCATGTTCATTGCTGCTGAGGACCTGAATGATCCGTTCAGCCATTTTTTCATCATCTCCACTCGGCACGATGTAACCAGTTTCGCCTTCGACAATCGCTTCGCGCACGCCGCCGACGTCGGTGGCGACGACCGGCAGCCCGGCGGCCATGTATTCGAGAATCGCATTCGCGAACCCTTCAGCTTTGGAGCTGAGGACGCCGAGATGAGATGCGAACAAGAGACTGGCGACATCATCGCAACGACCGATGAAATGGACGTCGTTCGCAATATCGAGTTCCGTCGCCTGCCGGCGCAGACTCGGCATCAACTCGCCTTCGCCGGCGATTACAAACGCTGCATCCGGAACCGCTGCGCGCACGCGGGCGGCGGCTCGCAAGAACATCGGATAATCCTTAACCAAGTTCCGTAGATTCGCTACGATCGAAATCAAACGGCGGTCGCGCGGCAAACCAAACATCGACAGAGCTGCTTCGCGCGTGACGCCGGGCCGAACTTTCATTCTTTCCAGATCGAGACCGTTGTAGTGCTGAATGATTTGTTTCGGATTGACGCCTTCGCGAATCAGTTGATTCTGGACCACCAGACAGTTGGCGATCACGCGATGAGCCAGGCGAAACGAAACTCGCTCGGCACGCTTCTGCATCGGCGTGCGAAATCCATCCGTTTCCCCTTTCGAAGTAATGCGCGCCGGGACGCGCGCCATGAAGGCGCCGGTCATGCCAAAGATGTTCGTGTAAAAGCAATGCGTGTGAACCACGTCGATCTGTTTTTCTTTTACATACCGAACGAACCTCTGAATCTGTTTGGCAAAATTCAAATCATAAAAGCTGTTGAGTGCGTATTCATGAATCTCGCCCATCCCAAGTTGTTCAGCTTCAGCGCGCAATGATCCGCGGTCCTGCAAACACGCGAGATGTATGCGGCAGTCGCCGCTCAAATGCAATTGACGCAGAAGCTGCAGCGCCTGACGCTCGCTGCCGCCTTGCTCGAAACTGTCAATGATGAAAAGGACGTTGGGTTTCATCTGGAATCTGGAATCTGGAATTTGAAATTTGGAATTTGAGATCTCAGATTTGAGATTTGAGATCTGAAATAGTCATCTAATCGGTTCCCAGCGCGCATATCGCTCGCCCCTCAAAAATTTGAACATGGCAATCAACGAAGCGATGTTCGCAAGCACAAAATACTGTGGCAACGCGAGCAGCCGGCTGTGCACGCCAATTCGTTCGAGCAGCCACGCCAGCGCGGCGCACGAGTAACCCAGCACTTGCGCGACGAACAGAATTCGATACAAGAACGACGCGGACAGAGCAGCGGACGCGGCGAACAATCCCATCAGGAAAAAGGGAACCAGGTAACGCATGACCTTGTGCGAAATCAGTTGCATACCGTACAAGCCACTCCGCAACGGGTTGAGCATCGCGCGATGTCGCCACAGATCGGTAAACGTCTGCGCGATGATGCGGACGCGCATTTTCATTTCATTGTCCTGCCGTTGATTTGTCTCCTCGGTGCAAACGGCGTCGGGTTCGTAAATTGTGCGCAAGCCTTGCTCGATCATTTTCGTGGCGATGATGAAATCGCTGCACGCTTCATGATAGAGCGAGACGTACGCCGAGCGGCGCACCGCGTACAAGCATCCTGAAACACCAATTAACGAGCACGCGCGGCTTTCATGTCTCTTCAGAAACGTTTCGTAATTCCAATAAGACTTTGCGCCGCGGCCCACGCGCGTATCACCCGGATCGACATAGATCAAGCGTCCACCGACGCAGCCGACACTCGGGTCGGCAAAGTTCGGGAGAATTCTGCGCAGAACGTCTGGTTGATAAAGGCTGGTGGCGTCGGAAAACAGAATAATTTCACCGCGTGCTATTTCAACCGCGGCGTTTTGTGCCGCGGTCTTGCCGAGTCTTTGGCGTTGTCGGTGAATTTGGACGCCTCTCGCTGCAAACGAACGCGCGATTTCATCCGTGCGATCTGTCGAGCAATCGGAAGCCACGATAATTTCGAGCAACTCGCGTGGATAATCCAGAGCCAGGGTGTTTTCAATCTTCGCGGCCAGCGCGCGCTCCTCGTTGTAGGCCGTGATGATAATCGTTACGGCGGGTTCGTCATCGGCGCGCTTTACTTTCCGCGGTCGCAGGATACTGATGGCGGCGATCAGTGTTGGATAACCGACATACGTATAGAACAGCGCGGCGGCGCTCAACCAGAAAATGATTTCGGCTGCGTAATTGATGCTCATGCCGTGACGGGACGTGTGTCCGTATCCAAAATCGTCGCCCGATCTTGGGCGTCCTGACTTGATCGATTGCGCTTTTCGACTACAACCAGTTTTCCAGTTGACGATTCATAAATGCGACGAAAGCAGACTGCGTATCCAACCAGGTAGTAAACATTCCACGCGTAAGCGACCGAAAGAAAGAAACTTGAAACCATGTAAACCAGCAGTGACGCCTGAAGTCCGAGGGCGAGGTAATAGAACTGCGAGTCTTTTCGAACCCCGACAGTTTCGCGCGCGACGGTTGATAATTTTCTGAGCGGGGAAACGACAAACATCGTGTAGAGCGCCAATGCCGTCATGCCCATCTCTGAGGCAACCTGGGTGTATGAATTGTGTGTGACCAGTCCTTTGTACGACATGTTGGGCTGATAATTTCCCATCCCGATTCCAAGTAAAGGGTGCCGCAGCGCAACATAAACGGAGCGGAACAATTCACCGCGACGAGTATCGGCAGAGCCGTTTGAGTCCATCGCCGGCATGAAGATCGATAGCAACCTATCACCGTAACCGCTCGGCGCCAGCAGGATCATTGCCGCGCCGGCTGCGACGACGAGCAGAGCAATCTCAAATTTACTGCGCTTGCCTAGCCTGAGCGCGAAAAAGACGAACACAACCATCACGCCGATGAACGCGCCGCGAGAGTACGAGAGCAAGATTCCGAAAAGCATAAAGCCGGCGCAGACAGCATGAATCACTTTCCATACCGGCTTACGCGTTCCGAAGAAGAAGGCGACTGAAATCGGCAGCATCGTGACCAGATGCAGCGCCATGTCGTTGGTATTTCCAAAGATGCCTTTCCCCCGACCAGCGGCGCGATAACCTTCCACGGTCATCAAACCCAGCCGATAATCATTCATGGCCTGAACACTGAGAACGATTGCCGTAGCTACAGCCAGAAACAGCAAAGCCTTCAAGCGCGCTTCAGTGCGCACGACATTGATGATGACGATGAAGATCAGAATGCCGCGGATAAACGTAGCGCTGAACTCAGCCCAGGCGATCGCGGGATCGATAGCCAGCGGAATCGAAAGCAATCCCGTCAGCATGAACAACAACACGAGGTTCACTTCAGAAGGTCGCGCCGTGAGATTACCTTCGAGCGTGACCTGGGTCGCGAGGAAACACGCGAGGGTCATCACGCCGATTATCAGCGCCAAAGAATTGGTCCATACCGATGGATAGAACTCTGCCGGACGGCCGTAAAGCACGACGGTAAAAACAAACAGCGCGGCGAATGTCAGAACGTGCCCGCGTTTCAGAAAGGTCAGCGCGGAATTGGCTGAAGAGTTTTCAGAGGTACTGTCCAGAGTGCGAGTGGCAATTGGACCTGACTCAAATGCAGGCTTAGTGTTGGCGCCGAATACTAGTCGAGTAGCGCGTTGCGATCTCGAACGAGATACGGTCTCGTAGTCTTTTGGCGTGGAACGCTTACTCATTGGCGGCACTCGCGATTGCGGTTACTGCGCTAAAAGAAAGAAGCGCAGGCGGCCCCGCGCTTCTGTAATGTCGATATCCGTTTCCAACACCGCGAAGTTACGCTGGTATTCCTTCGCTATTCATCGGGACCATCGTTCGGACGCGCTCACGCAGGGCCAACTCAAACATGCGCGCTTCCTCAACTTCGGTAAACGAGAGGGCCCGCAATTCCTGTTCGATGCGGCGCCGATAATCGGATACCAAAGAGTCAGAAACTCCTAATGTGGCCGCAACTTCCAATTGCGTGGCGTGGTCGGGACTCAAATAGCAGTGCCAAAGGACCCCGAGCATCCGGTTATATTGCTTGATCTTGCCGCGCACGTTGCCGCGCAGATTGGTCAAAAACTTATCTACTGAGCCGGCGGCTTCCTGCTCTGATTCATTGCGCAGCAGACTCTCTTCAGGATTCTCACGTAGATCGGCCGGATCATAGTGCGGCCCGTCAGAATCGCCTTCGTCGCCACCCAGCGGAACCAGGTAGATGTCCATTACCGGAAGGCGCGACATTACCAGGCTACGCAGACTGCGCACGTCAGCCGGCGCATCGATGGCTTCCAGCACCGACACAATCAGATCTTCCAAATCGGAATTGCTGATCACGATCTGCGCGTCACCGGTGCAGCCAACCATTCGCGTATCGCGTTGGCGAACGGGGATCATATGAGCGCGTTGTTCCATCTCATGCGAGCCACGGCCCGCCTTGTTGTCCGCCCATTCGCTCAAGCCATAGACCCGATCGGCCAGGCGACGATGCTGTTCATCGGTTCCGCCATTGCTGTCAAAGCGGCGGAAGTTCGCGCTGGACTGAATCAAGGTAGAAATTCGGCGCGCCAGTCGATAACTTTCCGGATGACGCTTGCGCAACTCGGCAGTGAGAAGGTTGGTGAGTTCGATCTGTCCGATCTCGCATTCAATCTCAGCATCAGTCATCGCGGTATCCAGGTAATGCTGGAAGCGTGACTTGGTCAGCAATTGAACGAAGAGTTCCTGAGTCAGATCGGTGTAAGCGCTGGTGGCGCCCTCTTCGATCAGCAGGCCTGCGCTGCGCGAGGCCCTGACCAGGGGATGGTTGCTGACGATGCGATGGAGTTCAGCCCAGAGGCGATTTACGTCAGAGTTACGCAAACTATCGACCCAGTGACCAGCTCTCGCCGCACGTTCTGCAAGGCGGTTGGGGCGCGATACTTCACGAGGAACGTTGACACTCGAATCCGGAGTCGTTTTTTGAGTAATTGATTTCACGGCGGTATGTTGTCCCGAAAGATGAGAGTGGATGTAACTGGTCGGCAGCCAGCTACGTGATCCGAGATCACTGACATCCAATGCTGAGCGTCGAAGTTTTGACCAGGTCGTTTCTAATCGGCTGAGAGGTTGAGGATGTTGGGGCGACTTCGGTTAATAACCGGGTCGAGTGGCCTGGTCGAGGCACGTACAGCAGTCCTGGTTTCTTATTTCAATCCCGAATTGATTCTGCATGTCCTGACGTGATTGTCAGGTCTGCGGGCATCTGGGGTTCGGTGACGTCCGAGCAGCGTCAGCGAGTTTGGGGAACCAAGGAGGAAAGAACTCCTCGATCAACCTACGGCCATCTTAACAAACAAACTCGACAACGGGCAACATTTTTTTACACAACCCTTAAACCACTGATTCCATTGGGGCAAGTGTGTAGAGCACCAAGCCTCAACTCTGGAAATCTCTGACCATTAGATCTTTTGACACGATGGCGAGGTCTCTAAATACGAACATGATGCCTTCATTGCTGGGTAAAAAATTCTGCAAAACATCAAGCTGTCCTTCCTCGCAAACACTGCTGCGTTATCGTCGCCATCGCCTCTCTTGCGGAGATAGATCCGCAATTGAAACTCATTTGCGTGGCTGCGATTTTTGTAGTGCTGAACTACAGTTGCTGATGCGTCATCGAAGCTCTGCGGAAGAATATCGTTTGGTGGAAATGCCGAGGCAGCTGCGAAGATTAGCTGAGGATCTACTGACGAGCACCGCTGCTCCGCTCCAGCGTCTTGAATTCAGCAATAATCGTCATTCACACTAAGCGAGTTAAGCGCGCGCGGCCACGGCGGTTAGCGGTTCGTTTTTAGTGGCGCTTGAATATCGTGGAAGCTCAATCGTGAATTGTGTGCCCTCGCCAAATCTCGATTGGACTGACACCTCTCCTCCGTGACTCCTCGCCAGGTGTTTGACGATCGCCAGGCCCAACCCGGTACCACCAAGCTCACGTGACCTCGCGCGGTCCACCCTATAAAAACGTTCAAACAGTCGATCGAGATGATGAGTCGGAATTCCCTCACCAGTATCTTCGACAAGGATTCGATCACGATCGTCTCGATTGAAGCTAATCGAAACGGTGCCCCCGTCACGGTTGAATTTGATGGCGTTGTCGATCAAGTTAGTCAGCATTTGCATGAGGCGATGTGGATCCGCAAAGACTTCGACATCGGGCGCGATCAGGTTTCGGACGGTAACGTTTCTCGTTCCGGCCACGGCCGTTAGACTTCCAGCGATGTCCTCAACCAGGGCCCGAAGCTGAACCGACTCAGGTTGTATCTTCACGTTGCCGGCTTCAATCGCGCTCAATTCCAGAATGTCGTCAATCAGTCGATGCATGCGCGCGGCGTTTTTTTGAATGATCGAAAGGAACCGGCGATTGTTTTCGCGATCGTCGATCGCGCCAACTTCCAGCGTTTCCGACAGAGCCACGATTGAGGTCAGCGGGGTGCGCAGTTCATGTGAGACATTCGAGAGAAATTCCTGTCTGACAATTTCCAAACGCTCGAGTCGGGTCACGTCAAAAAACACGCCGACTGCTCCGTTTACGACGTTATCCGAAGCGGATCGCAACGGCACGACGCGCAGGTCGAACACGCGCCGATCCGGGCCATACGTCTCGACTTTGACGCCCGCGCGCTCAGTCCCACGCATGCCGTCGAGGAACGCATCATAAATGGCCGGATTGCGAGTTAGCTCAGTCAATCGGCGGGAATTAATCGACGGTCCAGAGTTCGACAATAAGCGCTCAGCGGCCCGGTTTGAAGCGACAACTCGCATGTCCGCGTCGATTACCAGCAAGCCTTCACGCATTTCATTGATCGTCGCGTTCAATAATTCAGGCGAGAATTCAACGTCTCGGGCTGGTAGTAGATTTTCTATCGATTCGAAGTTGCTTGCAGTGCGGGATCGCTGGTGCCAGAGAATGCCCAAACCGAAACCTACAATTAGCAGTAGTCCCGAAAGCGCCGTCCAACGTACGGCTCCCGCCGACAACAAAACAAAGCAGGAAAACGCCGCCGCAGTCGCAGCCAACAGAAGGAAAAAAGGAAAGCGGGACTTAGCCATCTTTACTTGCCGCTGCGCCGGCTGCGGCCGAACCGCATCCGACAAAGCGATATCCGACGCCGACGACGGTCTCGATGCAATCGCCGCAAGCGTCTAATTTTTGTCGCAGTCTGCGGACGTGAACGTCGAGGGTACGAGCATCGCCGTAGTAACTGTATCCCCAAACCTGATCCAATAGTTGCTGGCGGGTAATCACGCGATCTTTTTTCTTCGCCAGGGTTGAGAGCAAAAGGAATTCCTTGTTGGTGAGTTTCACGTTCGCGCCGTCACAGGCGGCACGCACGTCCTCAAAATCGATTGTCAGACGCCCATCGTCATAGCGTTCGCCGGCTGCATCCTCGGCGCGCCGGAGCACAGCGCGAATGCGCGCCAGTAGTTCGCGCACTGAAAAAGGTTTCGCAAGATAATCATCCGCGCCGACGTCGAGTCCCGCCACGCGATCACTTTCCGACGTCTTAGCCGTCAACATGATGATGGGCGTGCGGCGCGTCTGATTTTCACGGCGCAACCGGCGGCACAGCTCCATTCCATTCATGCCGGGCAACATTAAATCAAGGATGATTACCGCGGGTGAGTTCTGAGGATCCATTGCCAGCGTCAGACCCTGTTCGCCTGTCGCCGCAACCAGCGCACTGAAGCCCGCAGTTTCGAGATTGTAGCGAACGCTCTCGGCGATGTCGGGATCGTCTTCGATAATCAGAGCAGGTCTCGGCATGGCTTAAAGCGATAAGAACAATTGTCGAATGCTTTTCAACGGACCAGCAGTGCGTGAACTATTCTAATGATGATGAACGAAATGGCCGCGAATGTTGCCGCCGCCGGTATAGTCAGGACCCAGGCCCAGACGATTCTGCCGGCAACGCGCCACTTCACGGCTGACAGGCGCGTAACCGAACCCACGCCGGCAATTGCGCCCGTAATGGTATGAGTAGTCGACACCGGAATCCCCAGAAAAGTTGCGCCAAACAGAGTGGCAGCACCGGCCGTCTCAGCGCTGAATCCGCCCACAGGTCGCAACTTGGTTATCTTCGATCCCATCGTGTGAACGATGCGCCAGCCGCCGGCCAGCGTTCCCAACGCGATGGCCGCGTGGGCGATTAGAACTACATAAATAGGAATGCCGGGGAGCGAGCCTTTCTCGCCAAGTTGCAGATTGAACATTCCGGCCGAGGCGAGCACCGCCGTGATAATGCCCATGGTTTTCTGCGCATCGTTTCCGCCGTGACCCAGTGAGTACATGGCCGCTGAGAATAACTGGCCCCGCCGAAATGTTTTATCTACGTGCGACGGCGTCCAGCGATGGAAGATCCAATACACCGCAACCATAAAGGCATAACCGAGCACAAACCCGATCACCGGCGAAGCAACGATAAATACCAGCGTCTTAATCCATCCCTCGGGTTTAAGCAGGCCGTGGAAGCCCTGAAAAGCCGCTATGGCCGCGCCGGCATATCCTCCGATCAACGCGTGAGAGCTCGATGTCGGCAGTCCGAAGTACCAGGTGATCAGGTTCCAAATAATCGCGCCTATCAAACCCGCGCACAGCACGTAGAGGCGCAGGTCCTGCTGAATCAGATCGATTCGGACCAGATCGCCGCCGATGGTTTTCGCCACCCGCGTGCCGAAGAACGCAAACGCGATGAAATTAAACGTCGCCGCCCACATCACCGCATAACGTGGCGAGAGGACTCGAGTCGACACGACTGTGGCTATTGAATTGGCCGCGTCATGAAAGCCGTTCGTAAAATCAAAGATCAGCGCGATCAATACGATCACAAGCGCAATGGCTACAGTCGTGGTCATGTGTCTCTGTCGAGATTTAACCTAAGATGTGCGGAACGAGGTCATTCAATCACACTTCTTGAGCCAGTGGCTAGTTAGCGCGAGTTTTTGATGTCTCGTAATCATCAATGCGTATGCTTGATGATTGCCGCCTCCGCCATGTAAACAGTCAACTCGCAGATGTCCGTCACATAGTCACCGATTCTTTCCAGGTGTTTGGCGACGAAAAGCAGCCGGGCGTCGCGCGCGGCGGTAGACGGCTCGCTGGCCATTAAATCAATTAGATCATTAAAAATGCTGTTGTATAGATCGTTGATTTCCAAATCGCGCTCGATTACTTTCCGGGCCGCGGTGGCGTCGTGTCTCGTAAAGGCGTCGAGCGCTGCTGCCAGCATCGCCGATGCCACATCACCCATCTGACGGATGCGGACATGATTGTTCAGCTCCGGCTCCTTATTGAGTTCGATGACGACTCGCGCAATATTCGAAGCATGATCTGCGATCCGCTCGAGCACGGGCGCCATCTTGGCGACGGACATAACAAACCGCAGGTCGCGCGCTGCCGGTTGTCGCAACGCAAAAATATCGACGCATTGCTGATCGACCTCTACTTCCAGTTGATCAATTGCATCGTCATGTTCCAGGACTTCGCGGGCCGCGGCGTCGTCGCGTTCCGTTAGCGCTTTGATGGATCGCACGAGCGCCTGCTCGGACTCGCCACCCAAACGGAGCACCGTGTCGCGCAGGTGATCCAATTCTTCATCAAGATGTCGATGCACTTCCATACTCAACCGAATCGTCCAGTTATGTAATCCTCAGTCAGTTTCTCGTTCGGATTGGTGAACATTTTTTCCGTGGTGTTGACTTCAATCAGCTTCCCCAGCAGGAAGAAGGCGGTGAAATCAGACACGCGCGCCGCCTGCTGCATGTTGTGCGTCACAATCACGATTGTATATTGCCTTTTCAATTCGAAGATTAGTTCTTCAATCTTCGAAGTGGCCATCGGATCGAGAGCTGAGGCCGGCTCGTCCATCAAAATTACCTCCGGCTTGATGGCCAAGGCCCGCGCTATGCAAAGACGCTGTTGTTGTCCACCCGACAGCCCCAACGCCGATGACTTTAGACGATCCTTGACCTCCTCCCAAAGCGCCGCGTCTTGCAGGGCTTCTTCGACGCGACTTTCCAATTCCGCGCGATTCGCGGTCACGCGGTTGATCTTCAAGCCGTACGCAACGTTATCAAAGATCGATTTCGGAAACGGATTTGATTTTTGAAATACCATGCCGACTTTGCGACGGAGATCCACCACGTCGGCGCCCGGCTCATAAATATCCGTGCCGTCTATTGTCACGTTACCCTCAACGCGCGTTGCCGGAATCACGTCGTTCATCCGGTTAAGCGTGCGAAGGAAGGTGGTCTTGCCGCATCCGGACGGCCCGATGAAAGCAGTTACCATGCGTTCGGGAATTTCCAGAGAGATCTTTTTTAGCGCCTGCGCCCGGCCGTAGTAGAAGTCGAGATCCGAAACCGCGATCTTGGTAGCGCGCGCGGACGGCGTCGCGCGACTCTTGATCTCAAACGTGGGCGCAAATGTTTGCGGCGGCGTTGTCATTGCTTAACCGTGTCTTTTTCGCGTCAGCAGCCTCACCAGGATATTGATCGTTAGGATCAGAGTCATCAGCACCAGCGTCGCGGCCCAGGCTTGCGCGTGCCATTCGTCGTAAGGTGAAATTGCGTAGTTGTAAATCTGGACCGTTAGCGACGCGATCGGTTCGTTTAGATTTCGTGGATAGAAGCGGCTGCCGAACGCCGTGAACAGCAGCGGCGCGGTTTCGCCGGAAACCCGCGCGACGGCCAGCATCGCGCCGGTTGCAATCCCGGAGGCGGCCGCCGGAATGACGATACCCAGCGTCACCCGCCATTGAGGCGCGCCCAATGCCAGCGCTCCTTCGCGCAGACTGTGGGGCACCAGTTTGATCATTTCCTCAGTCGTGCGCGCGACAATCGGTATCATGATGAGCGCCAGCGCCAGGCCACCTGCGATGGCCGAGAAATGTTTCATGCGCAGCACCAGAATCGCGTAGATAAAAACCCCGGTGACAATCGAAGGAATGCCCGTAAGCGTGTCGACCAGAAAACGGACGATAATGGCGAAGTACCCGCCACCGAATTCAGAAAGGTAGACGCCGGTGGCAATGCCGACCGGGATTCCGATCACGCACGCCAGCGCCAACAGCAGGGCGGAACCGACAATGGCGTTGCCGATTCCGCCACCTTCGCCGACGGGGCGAGGAGTATTAACCAGAAAGCTCCAACTCAACGCGCTGATTCCCCGCAGCGCGATGTAGGCCAGAATGATCGCCAGCACGCCGACGGCTACGAACGTGCAAAGCGCAGTCAACGAAGTCATCACGCCGCTAACGGCGCGTCGTGTTCGATCAGATCGAGAGAGTTTCCTCATCTTTCAGATCTCAAATTTCAGATCTCAAACTGCTTGCCTGCACCCAATCCCTCACCCTCCAGGCAATTCCTACGTGGCCATCGCGCCGGCGGTCCCCCTCGTAACTCTCCAAACCAGCAGGCGGGCAATCGCGTTAACCACAAAAGTAACCAGAAAGAGAATCAAGCCGAGCTCAACCATGGCACTCAGATAAATGTCTGCCGTCGCTTCCGTGAATTCATTAGCGATCACTGAGGCGAGCGTGTAAGCAGGCTGGAAAAGGGACAAGCTGAGTTCAGGTCGATTGCCGATGACCATCGTCACGGCCATCGTCTCTCCAATCGCCCGGCCCAATCCCAGAATCACCGCGCCGGCGATGCCCGGCGCGCCATTCACCAATACCACGCGCGTGGTTTCCCATTTTGTCGCGCCGAGAGCGAGCGCCGCTTCGCGTTGGGTGTCCGGGACTGCTGAGAGCACGTCCCGCACCACCGCCGAAATAATCGGAGTCACCATGATTGCGAGAATCACTCCGCCGGTGAACATTCCGATGCCGGTGATCGGACCCTGAAAAAACGGCAGCCAGCCGAACCAGCGGGCCAACGTGGGCTCAACGTAAACGCGCAGAAAAGGCGCGAGCACAAAAATGCCCCACGTTCCGTAAACGACGGACGGAATCGCCGCGAGCAGCTCAACCATGAAGGCGATCGGCCGTGATAGGAATCGCGGAGCTTGTTCGACCAGGAAGATGGCGATGCCTAACGACAGCGGCACGCTAATCAGCAAAGCAATCAGCGACGAGACAATCGTTCCGTAAACGAATGCGAGAGAGCCAAACCTTTCCTTCACCGGATTCCATTCACGATCAGTGAGAAAGTGAAAGCCAAACTGACGAATGGACAGCATCGAATGTGATGCCAGCGCCACGATCATCGCGATCACAATCAGAACGACCAGTATCGCGACCGCGAAGATCAATCCGCGAAAGATTGCGTCGCCGGTGTTACCGGTAGGCGAGAGTCCTCGCCACAGTCTTCCGCTTAACTTTGGCCGTTTTGTTCCCTCTCCTTTTGGGAGAGGGTTAGGGTGAGGGCTTAGCGACGAGCCACCAATAAATTTTCTTTCTTCTGCCACGTGCGACACTCGAAAAGGACGAGAATAAAATCTTTATTATTTCAGCTAAGCCCTCACCCAGGCCCTCTCCCAGAGGGAGAGGGAAATGGAAATTCACCTCAACGGTTTTCCGCCGGCCGTGATTGAATTAATCTTCTGTTCGGCTCGCTTAATGATCTCGTCCGGCAGCGGCGCGTACTGCAACTCTTTCGCGAACTTCTCGCCGTCGTGAATTCCCCACCACAGAAAATCGACGATCGCTTTTCCCTTCGTTGCGTCCGACTGTTCTTTGTACACGAGAATGTAGGTGTAGCTGGAGATTGGGTAGGCCGTAGGTCCCGGCGCATCGGTAATCGACACGCGCAGATCTTCAGGGGTGTTCGCGATTTCATCAGCCGCAGCTGCGGTCACTGAATCAATCGTTGGTTCGATGAAGTTGCCTGATTTGTTTTTGATTAGGGCGACCGGCAGTTTGTTCTGCACGGCGTAAGCAAGTTCTACGTAACCAATTGTGTTTGGCGTTTGTTTCACCTGACCGGTCACGCCGTCGTTGCCCTTACCGCCGATGCCCACCGGCCAGTTAGGCGAGGTCCCTGAGCCGACTTTTTGTTTCCATTCCGCGCTGACCTTTGAAAGATAATCGGTGAAAACCGCGCTGGTGCCGCTGCCGTCCGAGCGATGAACGACGGTGATATCTAAATCGGGAATAGTCACATCAGAGTTATCGGCTTTGATCCGCGGGTCGTTCCACTTTTTGATCTTGCCGAGGAAAATGTCCGCCACCACTTCCGGCGCGAAGCGCAGAGGCTGAGATACGCCTTGCAAGTTGTAAGTGAGCACAACCGCCCCCAGCACAGTCGGCACGTGCAGGATTGGGCCCGGCGCCGCTTTCAAGTCCTCGTCTTTCATCGGTGAATCGGACGCGCCAAAGTCAACGGTGCGTGACTGAATCTGCTTGATGCCGCCGCCCGATCCAATCGGTTGATAGTCAATCTTGATGTTCGAGTTTAGTTTGCCGTATTCGCTGATCCATTTTTGATAAAGCGGATTGGGAAAAGTCGCGCCTGCGCCTTGCAGACGGATTTCACTACTTGTGCCGCCACCACAGCCGGCAAAAGCCAACAGGATAAGAACGGCGAGAGTGCACGCGACTGTTTTCGAAAAAGACATTTGGCTTTCCTCCGGCGGTTAGAAGCTGAAAACGATTTGTTCCTGAAGTCGATATTGTCTTGGGGTAAAGGCGTTGAGCGGGACGAAGAAGTTCGGAAAGTCGCCGCTGTTGCGCAGTTCGTTTTGAATGTAAAGCAGACTTTGCAGAGATACTTTCTTTGCGAGCCCGTAATCGAACCGAATGTGATGCGTGCGAATGTTGACGCCACTGCCGGTTCCCAGGTCGTCATCCGTAACCTGCGAGATCATCGAGTTCGCGCCTTTCTGAGAAAACACATAAAGGAACGCGATGTCGCCGCGGTTTGCGACTCGGCCGATTTGCAGCGCCGCGAGTAACGCATCGCGCTCTTTGAAACCGATGCCGACGTTGCGCGCGGCCTGGAAGTTGAAAGTCACCGGGTAAGTCCGGTTCCCGCTCTTGAAACCTGTCCAGTTAAGACGGTAGGTGATGCGCGCAATCTGAAAGTTGCGCGCCGTGTAGATGGCGCCGCCGGCCGTCGTCGTGGCGTTGCCGGTTCCGGTGAGCGGACCCGACAGCGTAATGCCCAGGCCGTTTTGAACGATCAACGGTACGCCGGCGGCCGTCGAAGCGAGTTGAATCTGATTTGGATTGCGATAGAGCTGAATGTCGCCGCCCAGTTGGCTGCTCCAGCGGTCGTTGAATTTTTGATTGAGCAAAAGCCCCTGATGAAAAAGATTCGCGGCGCGTCCGGTCGAACCGACCTGGGCTCCGGCCACGGCGAGCGGGCTGCCCGTGGTGACGATCGCGACGTTGGGATTACTCAGGAAGTATTGGCCGGCGCGGAACTCGAGACTTGCTGCCTTGAAACCATTTCGCTTGAACGACAACACATATTTTTCGTTGAAGCCGTTGAAGCGAATATCGTCGTCGAAAAGAAAACGCGAGTTGTCGGCAAAGATTTCGAGCACTCGCCCCGCCTGGAGCTGCACAGCTTTGTTCGGATGAAAATCAACCCACGCTTCGCTGATGAAAAACGGATGTCGCGTAGTCGTCTGGCCAAAATCCTGATCCATTGTCAGCGGGTTGTTAATAGGCCCGGTGGCAAGCTGTCCATGAAAGCTGATTTTCGAATCGATGTCGGTGCCGAAGTTGAACCGCAAACGATAGCGCACGCGCGCGTTTTGCTGATGTGTAAGCGGCGCGAACCCGGCGGGTGGTGTGGGCTCAGCCTCGCGAAAGATACCGTCAAAGCGCAGGCGAAAATCGCCGCTGAAACGGAATGGGCCAAAAGCAAGGACCTTGCCCTCGAGTTTCTTGACTCGATCGTCGAGGGTTGGCGTTTGATCTTGAGTAGCCGGAGCCGAGTTTGTCGCCACCGCGTTCGCTACGTCTTGCTTCTCACCGATCTTTTGCTCGACGCTGTTCGCTTTGGTGGTGAGCGTCTCGATCAGTCGTTCTTGTTTTGAAATGATCGCGCGCATTTCCAAAAGCATTTGCCTTTGCTCTCGCAGTTCCTCTTCGAGGCGCACCACCCGATCATCCGTCGTGACCAGAGGCGCTGTCGTACTCGCCCCGACCGCCGGGGCCGCGGCACGCTCCGATGCCGGTTGGTTTTTAAGCGCCACTGCCTGCCCAAATGCGGCGCCAGTTGTAACAATCATGAATACGAGCGCGGAAAGTAGCGTGAAAACAAACGACCAGCGAGTGCGTTTATCTCTATTGATAATCATCGTCTCAGGCTCCGGACAGAAGAGTTTGGAGGCTTTCGACCTCCACTGACCTTAGACTACGCTCTTTTGGGCAAGAGCCTGAGCTTAAACGAACGAGGTTAAATCCATCTGAACTGCATCTGAACTCGATGTTACAAACACCGATTGAACTGCGTGTTGCGTTCGCGAGAGTTCGGAGCCGGCCGCCTTTTGTAAATCAGCAGGCTGATCAGGGTCAGCGTCGTCGCCGCAATCGCGAAGGCCCAGGTTAGCGACCGCGGGCCGACGGTTATCAACGAGCCAATACTCAAACCAACCAGCGCAATCTGCGCGAAGCCCAGCGCCAGGCGCAACCATCCCCATACCATTCGTTTCTTCGCAGCCGGCGTCATGACGATTATCGTTCCGGCGCTTTCAACCGGTAACCAACACTCACGAGGGTGTCTATGCGAATTCGGTAAGGCAGCAGCTTGCCGCGCAGTCGATAGATGTAGACATGCAAGCTTTCGGAATTGAACGGCTTCTCGTTGCCCCAGGCACACCGCCACAGATCATCTGCTGAGACTACGCGCTCGATTGAGCGCACCAATCGCGATAGCAGCAGGAATTCTGTTCGGGGTAAATCGATCGAGCGTCCGTCGCAGGCAAGGTAAAAATTCCGGTGCTCTACCCGCAGATACCCATCATCGTAAACATCTTCCGACGAAGGATTGTCGATCGGGCGATCCGATAATGCGCTCTCAACCAGCGACATGTTTCTTAAGTTAGCTCCGGTGACCTAGTGGCACAGACTTCAGTCTGTGAGTTTGCGCGGCACAGCTAGTCTGAGGTTGTGGCGCTAAAACCACAGACTGAAGTCTGTGCCACTAAAACTAAAAGTTCAGTCGTAAAGCAAATTGAATCTGCCGGCTGGTGCCGAGACCGACGTCGCGGACGACGGTCTGGCGCAGTAGGCCGAACGTGCCGCCGGCTGCGGCCTGGGTGTACGCCGAACCCGGCTGAACATTGGCGCCACTGGCGGTGCAAATTCCACCAGCGCAAGCCACGGTCGGCAGCGCGAGATTCAAGCGCGAACCCGGGAAATCGAAATTGGTGCGATTGAAAACGTTAAAGATTTCGGTCCGAAATTCTACGTTTGCAGTTTCTGAGATCCTGAATCGCTTGTTGAGAATAAGATCAAACTGCCGGAAGTTTGGTCCGCGCAGAAAATTTCGCGGCACGTTGCCGAATGTGCCGGGCGCCGGCGTCGAAAACGCCGCCGGATTCAAAACTAAACGGTCGTTGGTTAGATAAGGACTGACGCCCGCTATCAAATTAGGTCGCCGGACGTTGCGTGACGCGCCGCCGCCGGGCGTGTTTACGACTGCGATAAAGCCGGCCGGCGGATTGCCGGACTGCTGCGCTACGAAGCCGTTGGGTAGTCCGCCGCAGCCGGCCGCGTTCACGCACTGAATAACTACATCAGGGCGGACGATGCCAACCTCGAGCGGCAATCCCGATCGCGCATTCACGATCATGCCGACTTCCCAATTTCCCAGAATCACGTTGCCGACACTGCCGAGATCGTGTTTCTTTCCACGACCGAACGGCAGGTCGTACACCGCGCTGAAGTTGAAAGTGTGACGGACGTCAAAGTTGTTATAGCCGTTGTCGTAATCAAACTCACTGAGCGCGCGCGCGTTGTTCGCCGCGGTGCGCGCTTCGTTCGAGCCGGCGGTATTTCCGAAACTGCGGCCGAATGTGTATTGCCCATTCAACGTGATGCCGGTGTTGAGGCGTCGGGTCAGAGATAGTTGCAGCGCTTTATAACTGTCATGACCGCCGCTGGTTTTGTAGTCAACTTCCGCATAGGGATTCTGAACGGACGAAGTTCCGGAGACGATCGAAAACTCGCGGACGGTGTGTACGGCGAAGATGCTTCCCGGGCAGGTGCCATTTACCGGCGCAACGCTGCACCGGTTGATAACGCCTACACCTGAAGGCAGAGCAGTTCCATCCTGAATGATCGTTTGTCCCGGCAGAATCCGGTTGGCAACGCTACGCAGAAATAAGTTGCGGCCAGTGGCGCCAACAAACCCGCCGGTGAAAATAATGTTGTAGGGCAGCTCCTGCTGGACCGAGATTGTGTACTGGTAGATCTTCTCCGGAATCTGATATTCGTTCGCGTAAGCGCGCGGCTGGTAAGAACGGTTGTTCGGATTATTGATGAAGTTGGCAATGATCGCGTTAGTGTCCTGTGGAAAGGCGCCGCCGCTCACCGTCGAACTGATGCGGTTCGATTCGATCAGCTGAATTTGATCTTCAGTCTGCCCCGGGCCGTAATAGATCCCCGCACCGCCGCGCAAAACCGTTTTGCCGTCGCCAAAAAATCCAGTGCCGCCGGGATTAGGCGACCAGGTCAGAGCTACGCGCGGCCCAAAGTTACCTTTGGATGAAAGGAAAGGCTGACTCGACGGGTCGCGCAACACGCCCGTGTTGATGTCAAAGAAGATCTGTCGATTGTCCTTCTCATCCAGCGGCGTGTAGTACTCGTAGCGCAAGCCATAATTCATGGTCAGGTTGGGCTTTATCTTCCATTCATCCTGCGCATAGGCGATGTAGTAGTTTTGCCGGGGCTGCACTTGTCCCGTTGAGTTGTTGAAGAATGGCGAAGGGGCGGACACGTCTCCCAAAAACTGAGTCGATTGCAGCGTGTTCGTCAGAAAGTTATTGATGCTGGCCCAGGTATAAGTCGTGCCACCGACTCGGTCCGTCCACATGCGAACTAATCGGACCTCACCACCGAATTTCAGCGAGTAATTGCCGCGCGTCCAATTCACGTTATCGATGAAAGAGAGCGTGTACGGCGTGTAGGGTTGCGCGCGCCCGTTGGTGGCGCTGTTCGCGCGCACCAATCCTCCGGGTGTGGCGACGCCGGCATTCGCACCCTGGCCGGGAAGAGCAAAGCCCGCGACGCTGCCCGCAATATTCAGCGACAAGGTTGACAGGTCGATGCCATTGAAAGTTGGCGCGACGCCATTGATGCGCGAGAGTGCGCCGTTGTAGCCAAGCTTGAACTCATTCAACAGATTTGGCTTGAGCACGGACTGCAGCGCGAATATTCCGTTTTGCGGCACGGAGCGAATTAATACCCGGCGGCCGGTAACGCCTTCAGGTTGCGTGTTGTTTCCCTGATCGCGGAAGAAGCGGAAGTATGACGAGTGTTGGTGGTTGATTCTATAGTCGATGCGGAAAGCCAGCGCGTTTTCGTCAACGACATTCGTGGCCTGACGCTGCACAGTATCGAAGAGGTCCGGCCCGACACGCAGAGAAACCACATCGGGCGCGCGAAACGCCGGAATCAAAGCTGCCGTCGTCGCATTACAACCGATGGAGCCCGTGCCGAGCGGCGGTGCGCAAATGCGCGCGGCCAGTCCGGGAACCGCCTCGATGGAATTTACGCCGGCGCGCAGTCGATAGCCTTCGTACGAGAAAAAGAAGAACGCCGTGTCCTTCTTGATCGGCCCGCCAACTGATCCGCCGAATTGATTCAGGCGCAACTTGCTCTTCTGTCCAATAATGTTGTCAAAGAAATTAGCGGCATCGAGCGCGTCGTTCCTGAGGTATTCAAAAATCGATCCGTGAAATTTATTGCCACCCGACTTGGTGACGACGCTGATTTGTCCGCCGGTTCCCGTGCCGAACTCGGCCGGGTAATTATTCGAATCAACCCGAAACTCCTGTACGTTCTCGAGCGAAGATTGCAAACGGAAAGCCGTTGGAACTTCGCCGTTCAGATTGCCTGGCGAGGCATCAATGATCGCGGTGCCTTCGATTCCGTCGTAACGAATTTCGTTCTGTTGCACTGCGCGACCTGAGAATCTGATATCACCGTACGTTCCCGAACCGCTGTTCACCGAGCCGGGCGCTTGCAGATAAAGTTGAGATAATTGCCGGCCGTTCAACGGGAGCCCTTCGACTTCGCGCGGGTTAACGTTGGCGCCCATCGCGGCTGATTCCGTATTAACCGCAGTCTCACCACTAGCCACTACGGTCACTTTGGCCTCCACACCAATCGTTTGCAGAGCGAGAGTTAGTTTTGCTTCCTGTCCTACTAAAACCTGAATGTTGTTTGCCGTACCCGACAGACCGTTTGTCGTCGCGGCAATTGTGTAGGCCGAGGGTTTTAGCGATACGACCGAAAATAGTCCTTCGGCAGTCGTCGTGGCTGTTCGTTCTTCTCCCGTCTTTTCATTTTTGACCAAGATGCTGGCGCCCGGAATGACCGCCCCGTTTTGATCGGTGATCGTGCCGGTGATACGGCCGGTATCTGATTGGCCAAAACTCGCGGTGGCGAGCAATGAAAGCGCCAGCACCAGAATCATGAACTGGAAAAAACTTTTAACTGGCTGTGGTTGTCGCATGTGAATCTCCTTATGGACATGAAGGGCTGTTGGTCATCTGGCTGCAGTTTCACTAAACGATCGACTAAGCGATCCAACGCGAAACGTCGTCTGATGAAATCCAAAACGCACGCCAAACCTAAAGAGCGGTGTAAGGAGGAAAAGTAACTGAAGCTGGTTACAGGTGAATGAACGCCAGGTTAAATCAAGCTTAATTCTTTATGAGCGGTCGCAGGCGGCTCGCCTGCTTTGATTAGGTAGCCTTGTATTTAGTGCCACAGACTTCAGTCTGTGGTGTTTGAGCACAATAGACTCACAGATAGAATGACGCCGCGGATAATCACAGACTGAAGTCTGTGCCACTAGCAGGCAAGATGCCTGCGTACCCGGCTGATTTAACATCCCGTTAACATGCCTGTAACGTTCGGCCTATAGGATGGCCGCCTCGTTTCAAACATTGATCAGCGTTCCTGAGGTTGCCATGTCAATTCCCAATGAACTGAGCAGCGACATCGCATTTGCGTTATTGACCGGAAAAGAAACCAACCCGGCAGAGTTGAGCAAACTGAAAGAAGTCCTGCTTACAGTTCACAAGACATTAAGAGAACTGACCATCAATTCAAGATCTCGTTCGCTGGTTAAGCGGAGAGCGAAATGAAAAGAAGCTCGCCGCTGAAAGTTAACTTTGGAGTGCGCCGTCGCCGCTTCGCTCTGCCGGCGCACTCCAAATTAGATTTATCGCGATCATCGAGAACCCTGGTCTAGGCCCGCGCACGGCGGCAATGCACCGTCTGAGTTGACCAGCAGGCTTGATTTACTCCAACCTTACTCGGACCTTCTTTCGAGTATGGACGACAAACGAAATCTACTCAGACACTTTCTGGCTGCCCTGGCTTATCGCACACAGAAAGCGTTACGTGACGCTCCAATTGCATTCGGCGACTTTCGCGTGGCGGAAGAAGTGCGCACCCCGAAGGAACTTGTGCGACATATGACAAGTGTCCTGGGGTACGCCCGGACTATGTTCGTCGGCGGACGATATTGGCCTGAGCCGTTGCCATCTTTGAACGATGAAGTATCTCGCTTTCACGAGATGCTTGAGCTGCTGAGTCGAGAGCTTGAGTCTGATGCTCCTCTCGCTGCAGGAGTGTCGGCCGAGCAGTTGCTTCAGGGACCTTTCTCGGACGCGATGACGCATGCCGGCCAACTTGCGATGCTGCGCCGGCTTGCGGGAGACCCGGTGGCGCCGGAGAATTTTGTGTTTGCGGACATTACCGCGGAACGACTCGGAGTCGAACAGGCCGGCCCTGCCCAGCCTGACGAAGAATGGGCGGAAGCACCGGAAGGGTGGGTACCGCACTCACAAAGAAAAACTTGATTCGAGAGTGGCACAGACTTCAGTCTGTGATTTGTCTTCGGTCTCACAGACTGAAGTCTGTGCCGCTACCGGTATGAGCACCACTTCGATTAACACGCTTCTCTTTGATTGGGATGGAACCCTGGCCGATTCAGCCCCTTTGGGTCTCGCGGCATTTCAAAAGGCCTTTGAGGAACACGGCGTTTCATTCTCGCTGGAAGTGTACGAACGGACATACTCGCCTAACTGGTATTCCATTTATGAAGCGCTGGGCCTGCCGAAAAAGGACTGGCAACGCGTCGATGACTTGTGGTTGAAACACTATGGCGACCAGAGCGCGGAGCTGGTCTCTGGAGCACGAGAAACTGTGCTGCAACTTCGCCAGAAAGGTTATCGCCTGGCCATCGTCACCAGCGGCTCAGAAGCGCGCGTACTACGCGAGATCGCACATGCAAGTCTGGCCGAGATATTCGAAGTCGTAGTTTGCAACGAACACATCGCCAAAAAGAAACCGCATCCTGAAGGTCTCGAGATTGCCATGACCAGGTTGAATTGTGATCGCCGGGAATGCGCTTACGTCGGAGATGCGCCCGAAGATGTTGAGATGGGAAAACAGGCTGATGTTTTGACCGTGGGTGTGCGCAGCGAGTATCCGAGCAGCAAGCGTCTGCTGACAGCGCGGCCTGATATCTATATTGAGTCGATCCGGGAACTCAGTGTTTATTTCCCGAGACCTGATTTTGGGCATTCATATAGTTGACTCATCCAGGCGCAACCCTTCGGGTTGCTGAGTGAAAGAAAGAGAGGCGTGAAGAATATTACTTCTCCACGCCCCTCGTACTTTCCCAATCCCTAATCCGGCTAGAAAGTGAATTTCACCGCCAGTTGTACCTGTCTCGGATCTCCTACGCCCTGACGCAGGAAGCCGTCAAAGTTGAAGAGGCCCGGCGTGACGAGCGGGTTAATGTTGTTATCGCTGTTGGTGGTATTGAACATCTCGATCATCGGGATCAACTCAAAGCGCTCGCCAAACTTGAACGGCCGCTGAATGCGCCAGTCAAACGAGAAGTACTGATTGTTCTTTCGCCCATCGTTCCGGTTGGTGGCAGTGCGGGCTCCCAGCGTGATTGGTTGCGCGCTGCGCGCCTGCACGCGGAAGTTGCCTTCCATTCCCCAAAACATTTCCACATATGTGTAGAAGTTGACCTTGTGCCGGATGTCGCGGTCAGACAACGCCCAATCAAGGCTCAGGTTGAAGATATTGAACGAGCGATCGGTGAAAGGATCACGCTCATTTGAGTCGTCATCCTCGTCTTTGGCGATCGTGTAATTAAATTCAAATTGGTAGCGTTTGCTGAAGCGCTTGCGGACACCAAGGGTGAGCCCGTTGTAAGTGGAACTTCCAACCGCGCTGGCAACCATGGTCTCGCCCAGAAACGGAGCAAAGAAACCGGTGCGGGCAAAATCGAGGAATCGCGTCAGGTGAACACCCTTTGAGTGGGTGTAATCAAAATACGCTGAAAGGTTCTTTTGAAGTTCGTGTTCGAACCCCGCGTTGGCGGTGTAAATCCGTGGATTGGCATAATTCTTATCGAAGACCCGCACTCCAGAAAAGCATGGGAAAGGATTAGTGCGACCTCCGGCGGTGCAGGTACCAGCGGTCGGCGTCACCACACCCGGCCACGTCGCGCCCGGGACACCGGAGGCGATGATCGGCGTGTTAAGGAAGATGGTCTGCTGTTGCACGCCATTGGTGGTAATCGATCCTACCTGCGTCAGCATGTTTTGCCTTCCGTAGTACATTCCCAAACTGGCGCGCACCACTGATCGGCCTTTCTTGCTTACATCCCAGGCGAATCCAAATCGCGGTTGAACCTCTTTCTTTGGGCTGTGCAAGGTGCCGTCCGAAGGAAAGCGCGGATCACCTATGAACATTCCATAAGCCGTCGCACTTGGGTTGACGGTCGGTTTGGGAAACTTCTGAGCTTCCCAACGAACGCCGTAGCTAAGGGTGAAGTGGGGTCGGATCTGCCACTTGTCCTGAAGGAAGATTGCGTAATCTTCATTCTTGATGCTGGAAGCTCCGGCGGCATCTGTCGCCGGCCCGGTTCTGCCCGCACCCTGGAGGTACAGCAATAGTGGGCCGCCTGTCGTGGCTCCTGCCGGACATGTCGCCGGCGCTGTCACAAATGTTCCGTTTGAACAGCCAACTGTGTTTGGCCCGAAGCCCCCGGGCGCGGCCGGCGAAGCGTAGCGGAGAAAACCGGTAACGCTGTCGAAGATGTAGCGTCCCGTAAAGAAGCCACGAAAGACCTGATTGTTCAGGGTATGCAACCACTCGCCGCCAAACTTAATCGTGTGGTTCCCCGAGATGATTGAAAAATTGTCCTTCACATGAGTTCGCCAAAGAAGCTCATCCACGTTCGGCTGCAGGAAGAACGGGTTGCCAAAGCGAAAAGTTGTGACGAAGCCCATCGCGGTGTCCGCGGGAATATTTGAGGGAACTGCTGCGCGTGGACGCTCCTCTCGAGTGTACGAGAAGTGGGCCTCGTTCAGCTTGGTCGCAGACAACGTGCTGAACAGGTTCACGTTGATGTTATTGATTTTTGAAGGCCCCTCGATTCCGTTCGCCGAATTACCGTAGGTGAATACATCGAACGTCTGGTTTGTGTTCCTCGAGTGATCGAAGTTATAGGAAATGCCGAGTTGATTTGATTTCGTGAGGTTGAAATCGGTCTTGAACAAAAATGCGTAGTTGCGGATGGGACGCGCGATTGGCAATCCTTCCTCTTGATTTCTCCTCGTCCTCATGAAGTTAATCAGCGCCAGCCGCGCACAGTCGTCGTTCGCGTTAATTAGAGCTTCGTTGGCGACGATCGTCGGCACCGCGACCGGACAGGGGACAGGGCCGAGTTGAACACTCAGGTTTTCCCGGGTCAGCGTCTCTCTAATTCCTTCGAATGAAGTAAAAAAGAAGGCCTTATCCTTCTTGAATGCTCCGCCGGCGGTTCCCCCAAACTGTTCGCGGTGGAAGTCCCGCAGCGGCCTTCCGTCCGAGGTGTTTGCGGTCAGGGCCTCGAGCCGTTGAAAGTAGAAGAGACTGCCGTGGAAATCATTCGTGCCGGATTTAGGAATCACATTGATGATGCCGCCGGCTGTGCGCCCAAACTCTGCGGTGGCCCCGGTGGCCACCACCTGAAACTCCTTAACCGCATCGAGAGGGATGTCGATCGCCGCGCGCTGTCCGCCGAGCTGCTCACCAAAAAAGCCGTTGTTGTAATCACCACCATCAAAGCTCACGTTGTTGAAAATTCCGCGCTGGCCGGCAAACGTGATCTCGTCGCCGTCCGGGCCCTGCACGACGCTCACGCCAGGCGTCAAAGTCAAAAGGTCTTCAAACTTACGCCCCAGGATGGGAGTCTTGTTCACGGTGGTTTCGTTGAGCGTCGAGCTTGACTCAGTTTTCACCGTGTCCACCGTCGGCACTGCCGTAATCGTGACCCTTTCCGAGACCTGGGAAACAGTCATCGCGACGGGAAGATTCAGCGCCTGGCCAACCGTCAAATCGAGGCTTTCCGCGACCGCCGTCGCAAAGCCCTGTTTGGATACCGTGACCGAATACTTGCCGGGCGGTAACGCGAGAGCTACGAAACGCCCGCCTTCGTCGGTCGTCAGACTACGCGAAAGGTTCGTTTGCAGATTCTTAATCTCGACTGTCGCGCCGGGAACAATCGCGCCATTGAGGTCGCTCACCGTTCCCTGAATGGTTCCGGTGGTGATCTGGGTCTGAGAAACGACGGAGGCTGCCGCCGCCAGAATCAGTAGTGCACCAAGGCCAAGCTTCTTCAAACATGGGGTTTGCATTTTTCGTCTCCTTTTTGGTTGTCAGGGGGGAGAGAAAGTTTTCAGCTCCTCGTGGTTCGGCTGCCTGCCTGCTTGATTTGAATGGCGACGACTCAGCGTGCTGCGGGAAAATGACGACGTGTTCGCGATTGGAGAATTCCACGTTTTCGCTCGACGTTCGGTTGAGTTCTTGCTGATCGGCCGAGATCGTATTAACAAAAGTTACGAGTGTCAATTATTTTTAGGACTATTTTTTTGGTAAAGATGATGGCGATGTGAATCTCAGCCTAAATAGAATCCACAAAAACTTCCGGGTTCGCGAGCGCCTCTTCGAGCCGGCTCAAGTAACGTCCCACATGCAGCCCGTCCATGAGCGCATGATGCACTTCAATGGAAAGCGGCATGATGGTTCGTTGTCCGTCCTTGCTGAATTTGCCAAAAACAATCCTGGGAATTGAATCACCGCGGCCTTTGGTGCGGGCGTGGGCAAAACTGGTGAATGAAATCCACGGCAACGTGGTGTGATAGATCACGTCGTCGCGCATCGTGGGCTTCAACGGGCCCGTGCTGGATCGGATTTCCTCCACAGCCGTGGCCATGCCGCTGATGAATGTTTCGAAGTTTCGTTGATAGTCGAAATAGGCGTAAGCAAAGCTCTCATTCGGCAGCAGGACGGTTGTGCCACCATTTATCACTTCGTATACGACGACCTTTCCATCCTGCAGACGGTAGCGGAATGAATCGGTTTCGTTGGCACAGCGCAGGACAAAGTAATGGATTGCCAGCGAGAATTTGATTGAGCGAGCTCGGACTAAGTCCAGCAGCCTGGTGACATCGACCTGCACGCAGACGTTGAAATACGGATTGTCATAGTTAATGAAGAAATCGAATAGTTCGCGGCGCGACCAGGTTTCGAGGTTTAGATAATCAGGCATGCGACAATTCTATCCCAATCATTTGGACCCGCAACGAAAGATCTTTAGCCCAAGCGCGTAGTGTCCTACTTTGCGGTTTTTCTTTGCGCCTTTGCGACTTAGCGTGAGCAAATCAATCAAATGGCAGTTTCACGCAAAGGCGCCAAGACGCAAAGTTTCGCAAAGACCAAATTAGGACATCTATGAAGCAAGCGCCGGTGTCAAGAATAAACTGAGCATACTTGTACTGTGACGCCGCAGCGCCGG